>Ga0111539_10001419_pt1 | contig 31921 bp, 20 predicted proteins | sample RhiMethybrSRZTD1_FD_79667 | JGI IMG/M metagenome (GOLD analysis project Ga0111539, IMG submission 79667) | Populus rhizosphere microbial communities from Tennessee, USA - Rhizosphere MetaG P. TD hybrid SRZTD1 (version 2) (version 2) | ecosystem: Host-associated > Plants > Roots > Rhizosphere >...
ATCACCAACAAGGGCGTCGGCCACAACTTCCCGACCGCGAACCGCCAGCGCAGCGTCGAGTCGCTGGTGATCGTGCACGACGCCGACGGCGTGGAGGTCGCGCGCTCGCGGCTGATCTGCCGCTATCCATACGCGGCCGAGATGCCCGAGCACTCGCTCGTCCTGCCGCGCGGCTCGCAGATCCCGTCGGGCAAGACGACGGCGCACCGCGTGCCGCTGCCGATCAGCAACGGCAGCGTCGAGTGCCGGCTCTACTTCAAGCTCTACCGGCCGAGCGACGACGCCGATCCGCACCTGTCGCGCTGCCTCGAAGAACGGCGGCTGCCGTTCGGACCCGTTCTGCCGTCGACGACGCGCGTGCCCGAGTCGGTCGAGGTCTACTACACGCCGCCCGCGAGCAAGATCGAGAACTTCTTCAGCCAGACCGGACTGCCGAACGTGCTGCGGCCCGAGTGGAGCGCCGACCCGATCGTGGTGCCCGAGGGCAAGGACCGCGCCGAGATCGACAAGCTCGCGGCGATGCTCGAAGCGCACCTGCCCGAGGTGCGAGCCAGAGCGCGCGCGAACCTCGCGAAGACGTTCCCCGCGTCGGCGGACGCGCTCGTGCTGGCGCTCGCGCGCTGGAGCAACGAGACGTTCAACGAGGCGATGAAGGTGTTCCTCGCGATCGGCGCGCCCGCGGTGCCCGTGCTCGTGAAGGCGCTCGACCACGAGCACCTCTACGTGCGTTGCCATGCGCGCGCACTGCTGGCACAGCTCGAGCTCGGCGACGCGGCGGCTGCGGTGCGCGCGTCGCTCGTGCGGGCGCTCGCGGCGAAGAACCCGCTCGACCGCCGCAGCGCCGCGGAGGCGCTCGGGCACGTCGGCGACGACGCATGCCTGCCCGAGCTTCGTGGCTGCCTCGCGGACATCGACTGGGACGTCGTGCACGCCGCCGCGGCGGCGCTTGCGCATCGCCGCGACCGCACCGCGGTGCCCGCAATGGCCGCGGCGCTCCAGCGCACGCCGTGGCCCGAGACGCGGCGCGCGCTCGCTCGAGCACTCGCGGCGCTCGGCAGCGCCGCGGGCGTGCAGCCGCTGCTCGACGACCTGCGCGCCGACGACGTGCTGCAGCGCGAGCTGACGTTCGAAGTCCTGTTCGCGATCGTCGACCAGCACTGCGGCTATGAACCGGGCGCGCCGCCCGCCGAACGGCTCTCTGCGCTCGCGCGGCTCCAGGCGTGGTGGAGCAAGAATGGCAGCGACGCGGCCGTGCGCGCACCCGCGCGCATCGACGCGCCGACGCGCGCGCGCACGTGGGAGCTCGTCGAGAAGCTCGGCGGCGGCAGCGACGTCGATCCGGGTGGCGACGACGCGGAGATCACGCGCGAGCTGCTCGCCTACGGCGAGGACGCGGTGCCCGCGATCCTCGAAGGGCTCTCGTTCCCGACCGGCTTCTCGCACAAGCGCGCGCTGTTGTGCCAGGTGCTCGGCCGCATCGGCAGCAAGACGGCGGCGCCGTTCCTCGCCGCGGCGCTGCGCGACCCCGTGCCCGCGGTCGCCGACTGGGCGTGCTGGTCGCTCGAACGCTGCGGCGACGACGACACGCCGGCGCAGCTGCGCAACTACGAGAACCGCCTGCCCGCGCTGCTCGGTGTCGAGCGCGGCGGCGGCCGCACCGCGCCCGCGGACTTGGCGCTCGCGCGCGCCGCGCGCGTGCGTGCGATGCTCGGCGACGAGACCGCGCGGCCCGAGCTGATCGCGTTCCTGCTGTCGCCGAACCTCGACGCGCGGCGGCTCGCGATCGAGGCGCTGCGCGACCGCTACGGCGACGACCGCGGCTACGACGCCGAAGCGGCACCGGCCGAGCGCGCGGCCGCGGCGTTGCGCTGGCAGCAGCCGTAGTCGGCGCATGGGGCGCCGGAACAGCCAGCCGGAGGCACCGAATCCCTCTCGAGCGGCGAGGGCCGCCGCGGGGTCGCTGAGAAAACCGCACCATTTCGACGACATCGCCGCGATCGTCCGGTGCTCTCGCGCTCGGAGTCGGCCCGGCAACTCGCGTGGCATTGCGTTCGGCGACATTGTGCGAAGCGCTCGCTGCGTGCGGATTCTGCATCACTGCAGCCCGATCCGTCATCGAGAATCGTCACGAGAGCTGCAGAGACTCTCGATTGCCGATGCGGAGCTCGAGGCGAGTGGCTCGAGCACACGGAAACGCGCGTGGTGCACACGATTCTTGACGGAAGTCGCGTGAACCATGGCCTCGCAGACTCGGCCTCGCGTCGTACCCTGACGGATCTTTTCTCTCGGACCATGGCGTCTGAGTAGCGACGCGATCTGCTCACCACATTGCATCCGACCAACATGACCCTGCGAATCCTGTCCCTGCTCGCATTCACGTGTTCTCTCGCCGCGCAAGGCGCGGAGATCTATTCGAACGGCCCAATCGTCACTCACCCGACCGGTGGCTTTGGCGGCAACCCGGTCAGCATCCTCCAGAGCCTGGCGCCGCCCGCCGGTCTCGGCAACAGCGAGTATGGCTATGGTGCCCAGGTAGGTACCAACTCGCTGGCCGATGACTTCGCGGTCCACGGCACCTGGACGATCAACGCAATCGAGGTGTTCGGTTACGCGGTCTCGGCTCCCGCTCCGAGCTGCACCGACGTCCGCGTCGCGATCTACAACAACCGGCCAGACCAGGGTGGCGTGCCGATCCCTGGCAGCCCCGTCTTTGCGAACAACCTGTTCACGACCGCCGGCTACACGGTCACCAACACCATGACGACCATCCGTCGAGCCGTGCAGGTCAGCCCACTCGACAACGATCGAATCATCCAGTCGGTCAGGGTCACTCTGCCGGCTCCGCTCGTCCTGAACCAAGGTGTGTACTGGCTGCGATTCCAGTACCTGGGCATCTACTTCTCCCCCCCGGTGACGACGACCTTCCAGAACTTCACTGGCTTCGCGTTGCAGAACACGGGCTCTTGGGCGCCGGTGATGGACCCCGTGGGTGGGCCGGGCCCGCAGAAGGGCATCCCGTTCAAGCTCTACGGCTCTTCGACGTCTGCAGCCGGCGCCATCACGAATCTCGGCGGCGGGTGCGACACGGCTTCGATCACGGTCACCGGACAGCCGGCCATGGGCGGCTACGTGCGCGCGGAACTCGGCAATCTGAGCCCGCAGTATCTCGCGGTGATCGTCGTCGGTTTCAACGACCCGAACGCACCATTGGGCGTGTGCTCCTGCACCAACCACGCGAGCCTCGACATCCTGAACGTCGGTCCGGTGTTCTCGTTCGCGGCGCCGATGGCCGCGAACCTCGTCGGGTTCCAGTTCTTCATGCAGGGTGCTCAGCTCGACCTGGCGTCCGTCGGCGGGGCGCCCTGCAATCTGGGACTCCGATACGGGCTCACGAACGGCTACCGCTGGCGCGCCTACTAGAGAACTGGCGAATCAGCGCCAGCGGGCCGCCTGCGTTGGAGCCGACGCTCGCGCAGCGCGAGCGCGGCTCAACGGCGACAGGCGAATGGCGCGACCGTGCCCGCTTCGACCCGACCTGCGGGCAACCTTGCGCTGCCCGGGCTCCGTCTGGTCCTGCCGCGGCGCTCAGTTCAGACCGATGACGTGCTTGACCGCGTTGCTCGAGGCCGTGATCAGGTTCGGGCCGCCCAACAGGCCGTCGAGCACCACGAACTGCGCGTAGATCTGTTGTCCCAGGAAGCCCGGCGGGACTGCGAGCGGAACGGTGCCGGTCGCGGTCCCGCTCGGTAGCAGGAACACTTCCCACAGCAGGGCCCCCGTGGTCGTGCTCAACATGCAGCCGGGCGCGGTGATGCCCGGGAACTGGAAGCCGGGGCGGGTGCTGCCGACGTCCAGCAGTTGCACGCCGAGGATCGTGCCCGCCGGCACGTTGACCGCGTTCCACCTCACGGTCTGCCCCGCATACAGACGCCCGCCGTATTGCACGCCGCCGGCTATCGGCGTCGCGACGGCGAGTTGGCCGATGTTGCCGAGCGAGCCTTCGGGCCTGGTCGCGAACGGGACCTCGAGCGACAGGTCGCGGTTCTGCGGATCCACGGCGTTGACGCCGGTCGCGCCGCCGATGCGTCCCGGCGAGAAACCGACGATCGTCGAGTTGCAGCCGGCGGTCACGGTCGAAGCCGTCGCGTACTGGGGCACGTTGCCGTAGCGGTATTGCACGACGCCGGTCGCTTCGAACAACACCATCTGGAACGTCCACTGCGTGTGGCCGGCGGCCACGCCGCCGACGACGTTGAACTCACCGACGTCCCACCAGGTCACATAGCAGATCGCGTTGCCGGGCCCGCCGGACGTGTTGGTCAACACGTGCAGGCCCGCGGCGGGGTTGATCGTCGCGTTGCGCAGCATGTTGAGGTCCTTCCACATGATCGCCAACCGGGCGCTGCTGTAGGGCGGCACCTGGGTCGCCGTCGTGGGGCTGCCCAGCAGGCGCGCGACCACCGCGGCGAACGCGCTGTCGGTCTGCGCCGGGTCGAGCCAGACGAAGCCGTTGGTGCTGGCGACGATCGTCGAGGTCGATCCGGTCGGATAGTTGAAGGTGAAGCCGAGCGCGTGGCTCCACAGCCCGTCGTCGGCCGTCTGATTCGGGGCGGCGTTGACCTGCGTCGTGTCGGGCGCCGGGGCGCCGCCGGTCACGGTGTAGTAGTTCGGCGCAATCGGGTTGTCCGGCGTCAGCGTCAGCCCGGCGCCGAGATCGAACGGCTCGCCATTCAAGAAGGCCTGGTAGAAACTGGCGGCCGAACCGCCGCACGCGCCGCCGTAGAACTCGTTCGTCGCCGGGATCACCGTCGCGTAACCGCCGGAACCGATGAACTCGACGCCGACGATCGGCGGGTTCGCGTTCAACGTGCCCGTCGTCGCGCCACTGGCCGACGTGCAGCCGTTGCCGCGGATCTGTGCCGCGGTGCCGGTCGTGTTGCTGATCGGGATCATGCCGAGCGGCGCCGGGTTGCTCGGCAGGTTCGGCAGATCGATGTCGATCAGCAGGTTCGGTTCGGCGCCGGTCGGGTCGTAGGAGAGCACGTTGCCCATGGCGAGGAGGTCGAGCTCGATGTTCCAGTTGTTCGGGATCGATCCGGCCGAAGGCGCCACGTTGACCGTCGTGGTGCCGAGCACCCCCATCGTCGTGGTGTATGGCAGCGCGGGGGTCCGATTGGCCGCGTAGGTGGTGCTGAGCGCCGAGGCTGGCAGATTGGTCGAGCCGAGCTCGACGAGGACGCCGGCGTAGGACTGACCACCCAGGTTCTTCTCACCGTCCTCGCCGCGGAACTTGATCTTGGTGATCACCACCGGGCCCGTGACGCCGGCACTGAGGAAGTGGCTCGCCTCGTAGAGGACCTGGAAGCGACTGGTGAGCGCGCCTGGCCACCAGACGGTGGAGCCGACGTTCCCGAGTTGGGTGGGGTTCTCCATCAAGTAGTGGTTGTCGGGCAAGGTGACGTTCTGCGCCGCGAGGCCACTGATCGACGAGGCGAGGAGCAGCACGGAGAAGGGAGAGTGGTGTGCCATGGTGGGATCGACGAGGAGGAGAGGGTGAACGAGGAACCGCGTACGATCAGCCTCGCCGCACCCAGCGTCAACGCCCCGGGCGAGCACGCCGCGTCCGTTCCGCATCGTTTCGCCGAGCCTCGGGAATAGACCCGAGCCTGTCACTCTTCACTTCGGTGGTGAGGTCGCTCTGCCAGTGTTCGCTGCCGCGCACACCACGCGCACCTCGACTTCGCCCGCACCGACGACGACCTCGACGCTGCCTTGCCGCAGCATCTGGTCCTGCGCGCTTACGGCGTAGCGTCCGGGCGCGAGACCGTCGATGCGCACCGGCGAGCCGTCGAAGCGCACGCTGTCCATCGTCGCGACCTCTCCCTGCGGCGCGTCGACACGACGCACGCCGACCTGGCCCGTGCTGATGCCCTCGACGGCGACGCGCAGCGAGCCGTCCCCCGCGCGCAGCGGGAACTCGAAGCCATCGACGTCGCGTTCGCCGATCGTGATGCGCGCCTTGCGCGAACGTCCCGCACGGTCCGTCACATCGACGAGCGTCGGACCGGCACCGAGCCCCGTGAGCTCGAACGTGAGGTCCGCGCGCACGCTCGCCCGGCAAGCGCGGCCATCGGCGCGGAAGGCCATGACGACGAGCCCCGCAGCGTCGGTGGCGCCGATGACGCGGCCGCGCAGCGCAACCCCGAGTCCCATCGTCGGCTGCACTTCGAGCGTGCCCGACCCCTTGCCGACGACGAACGGCCCGAACACGGTCTCGGGGCGATCGGCGTGCTGCAACCGCAGCCGCTGCTCGCCCGCGGGCACCGCGTCGATGTAGAAGCGCCCGCTCGCGTCCGTCGCGGGGCCTTCGTTCGGCCGCAGCCGCGGATCGGCGGTCACGAGCGCGACGGTGACGCCGGCGATCGGCTGCCCGGTCGCGGGATCGCGCACGACTCCCTCGACACGCGTGCCCGCGAGCAAGCGCGCGACGTTCTGGTCGGCGACGGGATCGGACACCGGTTCCACGGTGAGACGAGCCAAGGCGTAGCCGGGTGCCGTGATCACGACCGCCAGCTTGGAACCCGCCGGCAGCCGCCAATCGGCGATGCGCCACCGGCCGTCGGCCGCCTGGAACGCGACTGGATCGAGATACACCGGCCGATCACGGCTCGGTTCGAACCCGACCTGGAACGCGGCGACGGGCTCGCCGGTCGCGTCGTCGACGACGCGCCCCGCGACCGCGAGCGCGCGCTCGATCCGCAGCGTCGTCTCGGCGACAGCGCCGCCGACGAACGCGAACTCGGCGCGCGCGTAGCCCTCGTGATACGCGTACAGCGTGCACGCTTCCGGCGGCAAGCCGTTGATCTCGAAGCGGCCGCCGGCGTCGCTGTCGCTGCGCGAGCCCACGGCACTCTCGTTCATCGCGACCCCTTGCCGCTCGCAGTAGATCGACGCACCCGCGACGGGCTCGCCCGCGGCGTCGACGACCTGGCCGCGGATCGCGTAGCCCTTCGCGAGCGCGATCACGACCTCGCCCTTCACCTCGCGCGCGTCGATCGTGCGGCGCGCGCTGACACAGCCGAAGCGCTGCACGACGACGTCGACGGGCCGCGACGGCAGGTCGGGGACGAGGAAGCGGCCGTCCGCCTGCGTGACGCCGAGCCGCGTCCAGCCGCTCATCGGGTTCGGCACGAGATGCACCGACGCACCCGCGATCGGCGCGCGGTCCGCGTCGACGACGCGCAGCTCGGCCGCAAGCCCCGGCTGCAGCACGATCGCGAGCGGCTCGTCGCCGGGCACGCCCATCGCTTCGCCCTCCTGGAACCCGCTCTTCCTCGCGGTCACCAGATGGCGTTCGCCGAGAGCGACGCCGTCGATCACGAACTTGCCGTCGGCATCGGTGTCGACGCCGTCCATCCCGGTCGACGAGCGCACCTTGGCACCGGCGATCGGCTGCCGGTTGCCATCGACCACTCGCCCTGCGATCGAGGCGCCGGGCTGCAGCTCGACGTCGAACTCGTGGCGCATCGCTTCGGCGGGCAGGTAGGCCTGCACGAGCCGGCTGCGGAAGCCCGGCGCGCGCACGACGAGCGGATAACGCGGCGCGGGCACCTTCATCTCGTAGCGGCCCGCGGCGTCGCTCGTGACCGCGGTCTCGGGCCACAGGTTGACGTCGAGGTGCGCACCGGCGATCGCGGTCCCGTCCTGCGTGTGCACACGGCCGAACAGCACGCGGTCGAGCGGCAGCACGGAGACCTTCAGCACCACGTCGCGCTGCTCGGGCACGACGAGCTCCGGAGTGCACCAGAGCTTGCACGGCTGCCGCGGTGCAATGACCGCGACCATGCCGGGTGCCAAGCGCGCGGGACCCTGCCACGTGAAGTTGCCCTGCGCGTCGCTGACCAAGGCGAACGTCGACTCCGGCGCTCCCGTCGCCGCGAAGCCCGCGAACCACTGCAGCGTCAACGCGAGCCCGGCATACGGCACGCCCTTGCTCGACACCTGGCCGCGCACCGTGAGCTCGGACGCGAGCGCGCGCACGCGGTCGTTCGCCGCCGGCGTCGGAGCGAGCGCCGCGGTGGAGTTCGCCGGACCGGGTGCAGCGACTACCTGCGCCGCAGCGGGCTTGCTGTCGTCGACCGGCGACGGCAGCGATTCGCGCAGGTCCTCGCGCAGCCACCACAGCCCGACGCAACACGCGAAGACAGCGGCGACCGCCGCCCCTACCTTGCCCTTCGTCGTCATGAGGATCACCCACTCCGGGAGGTGCCCGCCGCGGCCGAATCCGGCGAACGGCGCGAGCGCCCCGATCCACTGCTTGCGGTCGCCGAAGTCGGCGTCGAGCCGTTCGCGCAGCATCGCGAGCCCGCGCTTGAGCTGCGACCGCACTGTCGCCGCCGGCAGCGCGAGCCGTTCGGCGATCGCGCTCGGCGACTGTTCCTCCCAATACCGCAGCAGCACGACGCCGCGATATGGCTGCGGCAGCGCCAGCACCGCTTGCACGACGCGGCGCCGCTGTTCCTCCGACTGCAGCACCTCGGCCGGCGACGGCGCGGCGTCGGCGATCGTCACCTGCGTGCGCATCCGCGCCTGACGGCGCGCGGCACGCAGGCGGTCGAGGCTGAGGTTGCGCGCGATGCGTGCGAGCCATGAATCGGGCTGCCGCGGCGCCGCGCCCTCCGCCTGCCACGCGCGCACGAGCGCTTCCTGCATCACGTCGTCCTCGCCGTCGCGACCGCGCAGCAGCGCGCGCACGATCGGCCGCAGGAAGCGGTGCTGCGCGAGCAGCGCCTCGGGGGACGGGGAGGGAGGGTTGGACGGCATCGGGGAACGCACGGCCAGACGTCGCTCGCGCCGCGCGCGTTGCACAATCCCGTCGCGCGGGCGCACTACACGGCCAGGCAAGGAGCCGGAACCGACCCGGGCACGATCTCCCTCGCCGACCGGACCGTCAACAACCTGCCCGCTCCCGCCAAGACCGCGCGCCGGCCCCCGTTCCGGTCACTTGCGCTGGCCGGCCTCGACTGCAGGAGTCGCCGGCGGCACGAGGTTGCCGAGCCCGACGTCGATGTACTGTCCGCCCCGAGTCTGCTTGCACGTCACTGCCAGCACGTTGCGCCCCTGCTGCAGCGCAGCACGCGCCGCCGCCGTCAGCCGTTCCACCACGTAGCCAGTCGTGTAGCCGTCGTGCTGCAGCACCGACACGCCGTTGAGCCAGACCTCGACGTCCTCGTCGTGGTGCAGGAACCAGTGTGGGTCGACGAGTTGCGCCGGATCGACTTCGAACGTGCGCCGCAGCCAGATCTGCGGGCCGTCCCACTTCGTGCCGACGCGCGCGCCCGGCGTGCCTTCGGTGCCGAAACCGCTCGTGCCTTCGCGCCACTTCGCGTCGTCGAACGCTGGCTGCTGCCAGCCGTCGGCCGGCGTGGTGACCGTCCACCGCCACGGCTGACCTTCATGCTGCGCGGTCGGCACGACGATCTGCAGCGAACCGTGCGGTTCGTAGAGCTTGCGCGCCGCCGCGGCCGCGCGCACCGGATCGATCTTCGGCACTTCGCGGTCGTAGGTCAGCCAGCCGTTGACCTCGATCTCGACGTCCGTCGTCTGCGTGTAGACCGCCGCACAGAGCCCCTGCGCGATCAACGGGTGCAGCGCCTCGATGCGTTCGAGATAGGCGCGCGTCAGCGTCTCCTGGTCGGGGAACGACACGTAGCCCCAGTTGTCCTTGCCGACCCAGGTGTGGCCCGCGAGCGGCAGGCCGAGGCCGCCGAACTCGCCGAGCACCGAGGCCCGCTGCGGCTCGGGCGGCGCCATGCCGGGGCCCGGGTAGACGTGCACGTCGATGACGTCGCCGCAGCGCTGGTCGGTCCAGCCGCTGGCGTTGCCGATCCAGCGCGTCGGGTCGAGGCCTCGCACGAGGTCGACGTAGCGCTGCGTGTCGTGCTGACCCCAGCCCTCGTTGAACACGACCCACATTGCGATCGACGGATGCCGGCGGTGCGTTTCGATCATCGCGCGCAGCTCGCGTTCGAAGCCCGCGGGATCCTTCTGGCAATCGCCCGAGGGCATGTCCTGCCAGACGAGGATGCCACGCTTGTCGCACTCGTCATAGAAGAGCTCGCTCTCGACCTTGACGTGCTTGCGCAGCATGTTGCAGCCCATGCGCTGGATCGCGTCGAGATCGGCGCACATCGCGGTATACGAAGGCGGCGTGTAGATGCCGTCGGGCCAGAAGCCCTGATCGAGCGGGCCATACTGGAACAACGAATCCCCGTTCAGCAGCAGGCGCGTCGTGCCGTTCGCATCGGCGCCGACGGCGAGGTCGCGCAGCGCGAAGCTGCCGATCACGGCATCGACGACTTCGACTTCCCGCAGCGCAGGGTCGGCGCGCAGCAGCTGCACGCTGAACGCGTAGCAGAACGGATCGGCCGGCGACCACGGCCGGGCCTGGGGCAGCGTGAACTCGATCGGTTCACCGACCCCCACTTCGCGCCGGGCGACATCCTTCGCTTCCGCGCGCACGACCACCGAGCAGCGCAGGCCTGCGCCATCGCCCGCGGTGTCGACGCGGATGCGCACCGTGCCGCGCTTGCGATCGCTGTCGACATGGATCGCCCGCACGTGGCACGCATCGACCGGCTCGACCCAGACGGTCTGCCAGATGCCGGAGCACGGCGTGTACCAGATGCCGTTCGGCTTCTGCACCTGCTTGCCGCGCGGCTGCGGCCCCGCGTCGCTCGGATCGCGCACGCCGACCAGCAGCGTGTGCGGCTGCTCGGGCGCCAGCGCCGCGCCGAGATCGAACGTGAAGCGGTCGTAGCCGCCGCGATGCTCGCCGATCCGCGCGCCGTCGACCCAGACCTCGGCCTCCCAGTCGACGGCGTCGAAGTGCAGCAGCACGTGCTTGCCCTGCCACTGCGATGCCTTCGGCACCGTGAACGTGCGCCGATACCAGAGCCGCTGGTCGGGCCGCAGCGGCCGGCCGACGCCCGACAGCGACGACTCCACCGCGAACGGCACCAGGATCTGCCCGTCGGGCCGCTCCGGCATCGCCGCGTCGCCCGCCGTGATCGCGTAGTCCCACAGCCCATTCAGGCTCTGCCAGGTCGCTCGCCGCATGCTCGGCCGCGGATACTCGGGCCACACGTTCTGCGGCGTGACCTCTTTGGCCCAGCGGGTCGCGAGATGGCCCGCGACCGGTCGCCATTCCTGCGCGATGGTCGTCGTGGACAGCAGAAAGGCGCATAGCAGCGACAGGACTCGCGCTGCGGCGGACGAAGAACCCGATGGTGTGGCGGCAACTTGCACCGCGGAAGAGTACGGCCCCGGTCCGCGATCGACCACTGCACTCGAGGCGAGCCTTCGACCGCGCAGAACGGCCTGCCTCGTGTCGGGTCTTCGGTACCGGAGCCGGCTGGTTGGAATCACCATCAGGCGGCAGCGATGTGCCCCATCCTGCGCGCGGTTCGCGCCGAGCAGCCTACTTCTGCTCCCGAACACAGACCGACACCGGCCCCACCACGTCGCCTTCGGCGTCGACGGCCCGCACTCGGAACGTACCCGGCGGCAACATGAGGTTCGGCCGCGACGCATCGCGTAGCAGAACCTGATCAACCGGCACCGCCGTCGGCTCGTCTCCCTCGACGAACGCTTGCACCAGCCGGAGGCCCTTGCCATCAACGAGCGGATCCGGAATGGCTGTCGAAGTACGACCGAGCACCGTGTGCAACCAGTCAGGCCGCCCGTCCATCAACTGAACACGCGGCAAGAACAGGTGCGCGTCGAAGTTGTCCGAGCCCAGAGTCGCACCACTTTCGTTCACGAAGATCGACGGTCCATCGAGCAGTGCGTGCGCGGCCGCGAACCGATACATCGGCGCTTCCAGTTCCCGCTGGCGTCTCTCGGTCATGGTAGGCGCAAAGATCGTGAACGGATCGATGCCAGTCGCCTTCTTGAGCACGGATGCCATCGGCGTCCATCCATCGGCCGGCGGGACTTCGGCGGCGTGCCCGCGACCGCACAAGACGAGCACCTTCGCCGACGGTTCGCGCGCGAAGATCCTGGTGCGCAGGTTCTCGGCCTGCGCGCGGTCGCGGGCGCCAGGCGTTCCATTCTCGTTGCTCTCGTAGGCGACCAGGTGGTAGCCGAGCGTTCGCGCAACCCGCACGGCCTGCGCGAACACCGGGTCCATCAGGTAGTAGCCGCTCTTGTAGTCGGGACTCTTGAAGGCGGCGGCTTCGACGGACTCCCCGAACGTCTCCGCCGCCATGTATCTGTAGCCGAGGTTCCACAGGCCTCGCAGCATTGGCTCGTACAAGCATCGCGTCTGCGGCAGGTGGTGCTCTTCACCGAAGATCACGAGCTGCGTTCGTGCTGCCTGCTCCTCGATGATCTTCAGCGCAGGACATGCGCGATACCCGTCTGGTATCGGCGCCTCACCTGATGAGCCTGCGCCGCGCAGTTGAGGCAATGCCATCGCCTCTTGTCCCGCGAAGGGCTCGCCGAGGAACTCTTCGTAGTTGCACCGGACCTCTTCGAAGATCCCCGCGAAGACCTTCGACTTCCGGTAGTCGCCGGCGCGCGCGAGCATCGCGGCGTAGGTGGCGAGCGGATTGCCGGCCTCGCGTTCGGCCCGAGCCAGGAGACCCGGGAACGGCAGTTCGGGAGTCGTGGGTGCATGCGACTGGGCGTTGGCGCCGATGGTCAGGCAGGCGCCCGCGCAAGCGACGAAAGCCGCACGGAACTTCGGAATCGCAGCGCGTGCAGGTGGGTGCATGGGCTTCGGGCGCCTTTCGTCGAACCCGGCGAACTATCGCGGTCGCGCTTGGGAACTCCAAGGTGCTGCTCCGGCCGCGCGGACCGACCCGGGGAGGACGTCCCTCGTTGCCCCCGGCGCCGACGCCCGTGCTCGAGCCCGCTGAGCCCCCGAGCCGCTCGTGTTCAGGGAGACCGATGCCCCCGTCGCCACTCCTTGCATGCAGCGCTGCCGACGCGGCGGCCCCGGAGCTCTCATGAAAAACCGACGACCACCACCGTTCCAACCCACTCTGCCCCTCTATCCGTTCCGCGACCGCGAGCAGCGCAACCGGTTCCTGAAGCTCGTCCGCGACCATCTGGCCCGCGACGGGCAGGGGGTCGTGATCAGAGACGGCTGCGCCCAGGTAGAGGGCTCCCCCGGCGTTCACGGCCTCGGCAACCTCGCGCAGCTGTGCTGGCAGGCTCCCGAAGCACGATGGCCGGAGATCATCGCGCGACATCTGGGCCTCTCGCGCCCCGAGCGCCTCTCGGCGCTGGCCATGGATCTCGTCGGCGGCACGTTCGACAGGATCGCCGAACACCTCGCGGTCCGGCTGTATCCCGGCGACTACCTTGCCGATGCGGCCAGGGTCCACGTCGTGCACCGCACGGATCTGCCGGGGACGCTGACCCTGCTCGTCGTCGACACGCCGCAATCCGTCATGGCGGTGCCGGCGCCGCTCGTCGAGCAATGGGGCCTGTCGCGCGAACAGCTGTTCGAGCGCGCGATCGCCAACATCGCCAGGCTGTCGGCCTCGAGTTGGCACCTGCTGCCGATGCCGCCGGGGGTCGGCGCGCCGCTACATGCCCTGACCGGCGACCACTACGTGACCTCGCACCTGCTGAGGGCCGACCCGGGCCTGCCGGTCGTCGGCACCTCCGGCAATCTGGTCGCGGCGCCGCATCGCGGCGCGCTGTTCAGCCTGCCGATCGACGGCGGCGTGGCGCCGTTCGCGATCGAGGCACTGCTGACCTTCTCGATCGGCATGTTCCACGAAGGCCCCGGCTCGATCACGCCGCATCTGTTCTGGCGGACACCCGCGGGCAACTACGAGTTGCAGCAGGGCTGCCGCGAAGGAAGGCACCACCGGCTCGCGCCCACGCCAGGGTTCGCGCCGCTGCTCGCGCGGCGATCGCCATCGTCGTGAACGCACGCTTCACTTGATGCCGGCCCACGCGCGCCAGCGCAGGATGGCGGCGGCGTTGGCCGCCTTGGCGCCCTGCGGCGCAAAGCCCATGTCCTTGCCGGAACGGACCCGCAGCGCGCCATCCGCGGCGCGCCGCGCCAGCACGCCGTCGCCGGTCAGGCCGTCGACCAGCGCAGGCAGCACGGCCCCAGTGGCGAGCCGCGCGCGTTCGACGAACGCGTCGGCGTCCTCGGCCCTTTGCCCCGCGCGGCCGAGGGCGGCCAGACGGTACGCGGCGCTCACGGCATCGTCGTTGCCCGTCGGCTCCGTGGGCCGCGCCAGATACAGCACGCCCCATGCGGTGTCGGCGACGTCGGCTTCGGTGCGCTGCACCAGCGGCGTGGCGCGCGGCGCCGCGCCACCACCCTGCGAGGAACGCAATGGCAGCTGCGGCATGTTGTCCTCGTTCCAACCAGTCGAGCTCAGCTGGGAGCCCAGCAGGAACGTGAACACCTCGTCGGCGACCGCGTGGTCGTCGCAGCGCACGAGCCAGGCGCGGGCCACGGCGGGTTCGAGAGCACCGAGCCACTCGAAGGTGCCGCGCTGCGCACCCGGATTGCGATCCGGACGGAAGTTTGCCACCAGCCACTTCTCGGCCCGGGCCGCTGCTTCGAGCGCCTGGTCGCGGCGCGCCGGATCGACGGTGCGCGCCGCAGCGGCCAGCAGCGCGGCGAGGCCGCGTGCAGTCGCAGCGCCATGCCGCCGGCCGCTTGCCGGCATGCCGCCGTCGCCGCCCTGCGCCGCGAGCAGGAAGTCCAGCGCTCCATCCCACACCTTGGCTCCGGCGGTCACACCGAGCCGCTCCGCCGCGGCCAGCGCCTCGAGCACGCGGCCGGTCACGACCACGCGTTCGAGGGGCGGGCCCTTGCCCGGCGCCGGCTGGACGAAGGCTCCGTCCGCCGCCTGCATCCCGCACAACCGGTCGACCAGGCCCCGCAGTTCGGCAGCTTCGGCGCGCGCCAGCGTTGCGATCCAGACGCGCTCCGAGTGCGCCAGCACGTCGAGCGTGATGTCCCGCGCCATCCAGGCCGTGAACTGGGTGCTGATCCGGGCGTCGTCCTCGCTGATCTTGCTGGCCAGCAGCGCACGCAGCAGCAGGCCCTGATCGCCCGCGTCCGCAGTGTTCCAGGCCGGCGCCTTCACGAGCATCAGCATCGCAGTGCGGCCCTGCCCGAGCAGGAACTCGTGCGCCTGCTCGCGGCGCGCGCTCTTGTCGTTGTCCTTCTGGCCGGCTGCTGCAGGGGCGAACAGAACCATGCCGAAGACGACGGAGACCGTCATCCATGCCAGCGAGCTCATGCCGGAGACTAGCAGTCCCGCCGGCGGTGGTAACTCCTCCGCCTGGCTCAGCCGGCGGCCTGACGCGGCGGCGGGCATGCCCGGCGCGGTCCGTTCAGCGCAGTTCCTTCCGCACCACGAGACGGAGCCCGGACCACACGTCGGTGACGGCGCACACCTTCACGTCGACCCATCCCATCGGCAACGCGACGTCGCGGATCACGTCCTCCGTGACGTCGGTCGCGACCTTGGCCGCCTTCTTCGGCCACGACACCCACACCGCGGCGTCGGGCCGCAGCTTCTTGCGCAGCATCGCGAGGTTGCGCGCGAGCCCGTTCGCGTCGGTCGTGAACACGTGCGCGATGTCGACCTTCGCGCCGGCGCTCTTCGCGAAGGTGACGTCCTTCGGCAGCGGCTCGAGATGCCGCCGGTAGTCGGCGGGCGCGTCGATCGGCAGCACCGTCGTGCCTTCGGCGATACCGAGCTTCTTCGCGAGCGGCGTGCCCGAGTAACCGGGCGGGCGTGGCGTGTCCTTCACGACCGGCTCTCGACGAGGAAGTCGGCGACGAACCCCGCCGCGCACATGGCGCACAGGAACACCGCGGCGAACGCGATCCCGAACAGGATGCCGCGCCATCCCCGCGACCAGAGGAAGTAGATCGGCAACGCGATCGGCAGGACGAGGAACACCATCGCCAGCAGGACCGGCGGCGCGCGCTTGCCGAGCACGCGGGCGTCGAGCGAGCACCAGATCGCGCAGGTCAAGGCGGTTGCCATCGCCAGCAACAGTTTGCCGGGACCCTCGTCCGCAGTCTCGGGCAGCGTCGCGAGGCGGACACCGGCAACCGCCGCCAGCACCAGCAACGCGCCGAACGCGATGCGTCGTCGTCCGCGCGGCACTGGCTCGGGCGCTGCGGTAATCGGTTCGCCGGTCACGGTTCGCTCTCGGTTCGCTCTCGGGTCGCCCGCGAAGTTCTACAGCCACTGGAGGCGCGCCGCGAGCCATGCGCACACCTCCGCGTCGGTCATGCCGGCTCCGGGCCGATGCCGCGCCGACGCAACCGACGCGGGAACGCTCTCGCTCGCCCCCCCCAGCGTCAACGCTCCTCCCGCTTCGCGCCGACCCGGATCACCCCGACGCTGCCGTCGATCGCGATCGAGGTGCCGAACGCAACAGAGATCTCCTGCAGGTGCGTCAGGATGCGCCGCGCGTTCGCCTCTTCGGCGAAGTGCGGCACGCCGCGTCGTGCTTCGTCGTAGGTGTTGCCGGTGTCGAGCGGATACAGGCGCAGCGTGTCCGCGTTGCCGTCCCGCAGGTCGATCTGCACCACCACGCCGTCGTACCAGCACGCCGGGTTGCCGCCCGGTCGGACCGATCGCTCCTTCGGCGCTGGTGGCGGTGCTTTGCCGGTCGCGTCGGGGAACGCGCGGAACACCGACTCGGGCAGGACCTTGATCTTGCCGCGGATGAAGAAGGCACCGAGGCCGTAGCAGATGGCCTTGCCCTTGTAGATCTCGATCCCCCGCAGCGAGTGCTGCCCGTGATCGAGGACCACGTCCGCGCCGGCGTCGACGGCGTCGCGCGACAGCCGGATCAGGAAGTCAGGCGGCGCCGGCGCATCGTCGTCCATCCCCGTCGGGCTCTCGTGCGCGTGCAGGCTGAAGATCACGAGGTCCGCGGCCGCCTTCGCCGCGCGCACCGCCGCCAGCAGCCCGGCGTGATCGAAGAGGTCCATCTCGTAGGTCAGGCCCGGTGTCTCGGCGACACGGTAGATCTCCTCTCCGAACGTCACATCGCGGGCATCCGGCAATGGCGTTGGTTTCAACGGCGAAGCCAGCGACGTCGCGAGGTCGCGGATCTTCGCCATCTGGTCGGTGGTCACCTTGGTGATCCGCCGCGTCCGCAGGATGCTGATGCCGGCGCGCGCCGGGATCTCCCCCATCGCGTCGTTGGCGCCGGCGTTGGGCTTGAACGTCGAGGCCGCCGAGACGAGCGCCACCTTGCCCTTCGGCGTCGTGAGGATGCCGGCCGCTCGCGCCTCCCGCAGCGTCCGGCCACCGCCGGCGTGCATGATGCCTTGCGCGTCCAAGAGGCCCGACGTCGCCAGCAGCCCCGCCTCGCCCCAGTCGGTGCCGTGATTGCTCGCGAGCGAGACCATGTCGACGCCGAGCGCCTTGATGTCCGCGGCAAGCGCCGCCTCGCCCCAGAGCAGACCGTTGCCGTAGCCCTGACCCGTGAAGCCGTCGAAGTCGAAGAACGGCACCTCGGCGTGGCCGAAGGTCGCGTCGCCTCGCCGCACCAGCGCGAACACCCTCTGCATCTCTTCGTCGGTCGTGTTCGCCAACGGATGCGAGTAGAGCAGCTCGCCCACTGCCGTCAGCGTGAAGGGACCCGCGAGGCTCGAAGGTCGCGGCGGTTCGCGCAGGAAGTCCTGGGGATCGTTCGATGGGCGCGGAGGGCCCTGGGCCGCAGCAGCCGAGGCGCCCGACGCCACGGCGCGCGCCGGCTCGACCGCGCCTGGAACACGTTCCCATTGCCAGGCCTCGACGGCCTCCCCGCGCGGCAGATACGAGATCGGGAACGTCTTGCCAGCACGCGTCACCGTGAGATCGAACGTGCGTGTCACGTCGCGCTGCAGCGCGTCGAGACCGGTCGCGTAGCCGATGACGTCGCCGTTCTCGAGCCCGGCCTTCGCGGCTTCCGAATCCGGCTTCAGACCCTGGATCCGCTTGGTCGCTCCGACCAGCGGCCCCATGTCGAAACCGAGATCGAACCGGCGGATCCTCGCGACGACGCGGCGGAAGCCCGGTGAGAAGTCGTCCGATTCCGGCAGCATCAGCCCGCCGGCCAGCATCGACTGGTGCAACGCGACACCGTCGTCGCCGAGCTCCCGCTGCAGCAAGTCCAGCCACACCTGCTCGGTGACGGGCTGCTGGGAACGCGAGCGCAGGACCATGGCGAGCACCAGGTCGTCGATCGAGCGCGCGCCAGCCGAGGCCTTGCGGATCCTGCCGTTCAGCACCGCGAAGTACATCGCGCCGCGGTCATACGGCAGCACGCGGTAGCGCGTGTCCGTCCAGAACCGCGGCAGCACCTCCGCGTCGGCTGCATCGCGGACCGCATTGGTGTAGTAGCGGCTCGCCGTCGCATTCAGATCCTCGAGATACTGCTCGGTCGTGATCATGCCCGCGCGCCAAGGCAGCAGGGCCTGGTAGTAGACCGCGTTGCCTTCGTCGTACCACTTGCCGATGCCGGTCGACGTCCAGGTGTGGGTCATCTCGTGACCCAGGATGCCCTTGATGCTCTCGCCGCTGACGCCCGTGCCCCAGGTCACGAGGAACGAGTGCGTCATCGCCGCACCGCCGCCGGCGTTCATCGGGTTGAGGCGCAGGAAGACGCGGTAGGGCGGCTCGCTCTCGTCCTGGAAGAACCGGCTCATGGCCTGGTGCAACTCGGCCGCCCAACGCATCGCCGGTCGCGGATCGAATCCCGGTTTGCCGGTCCACACCGCCGAGAACGCGCCTTTGTCCAAGCGTTCGATGTGACCCGCCATGAACAGCGTGCGGTTCAGGATCTGCCCGACCTTGCCGGCCGGCAACTCGACGTCGCCGTCGCCGTGGCTGCTGACGGCGCTGGCCCCCGCCCCCATCGCCGAGAGGTCCCAAAGGATCGCGAGCCGGAACGGCGCGTCGCCCGCCGGCGTCATGATCAGCCGATCGCCCGCACCCGAGAAGCCATCGCCGTCGATGCGCAGTCCGAGTGGCGGGCCGCCGGCCAGCGGCGGCGCGTTGTCCAGCGGCAGGCGATAACGGATCGTCACTTCGCCGAGCAGCGGCCGCGTGGCGCGCCACTCGAGCGCGCCGTTCTCCAGGCCCGCGGTGACCGTTGCCGGACCAGATGCGTCGCCGGCCACGACGTCCTCGACCGCTTGCGGCTTGCTGGCGCCGGGCAGCATGACCGCCAGCCGGGCCAGGGGCTCGCCGGCGGCGACGTTCATGCCGGCGATGGTCAGCGTGACGTGCACGTCGCCCTTGCCGCCGTCCGCTTCGGTGAGAACGCCGGGTGCGATCTTCGCCTTCATCGACGCCGCCGCCGCCTGCGTCTGCGCCGACACGCTCGCGGCCTGCCATGTCGCGAACGATGCGAGCATGGCCAGTAGAAGCCTCGGGCCGAGGATCGTCCGCATCGTGATCTCCCGCCAGTCACGCCAAAGGCAGCTGGACGAGACGAGGTCGACTGCATGCCGTGCGCGAGGGGGACGTCGAACGGCGTCCAGGACCACCGGCACTCGGGCCACACGATCCTCGCGGCCTGCCACCGCGTCAACGCCTCGGGTCCGCTCATTCGCCCCACCCGGCTCCAGCCGGCGAACTTGCGAAGTCGTGATGGGCCGGACGCGGATCTGGCGAATGTCACTGATGACCCGGCGCCTCGCTGCGGTCAGCCCCCAGAACAGACCCCTCACTCCTGTACCCACCATGACCGCAAAGTCCGCGACCCTGATCGCATTCTCCGTTGCGATGGCAGCGACCTCCGCTGCCGCGCAGAGCCTGATGAGCCAGAACAACGAAGTGTTGATGGCCGTCGGCGACCCCGTGCCCGGCCTGCCCGGCGTCACCATCATGGCGACGAGCAACTTCGATGCTCCCGTGATGGACCAGAACGGCGCCGTGTTGTTCCGCGCGCGCTTCACCGGCGCCGGCGTCACGGCCACCGACGACCGTGGCTACTTCCTCGGCCACGGCAAGGGCGACCTGCAGTTGGTCGTTCGCGCCGGCGACCAGGCCCCAGGGTGTCCCGCTGGCATCTTGCTGCGCAACAGCCTCAACAGCGCCGGCCTCAACGGCGCGCCGCGCATCAGCCCGTCCGGCGAAGTCCTGTTCTTCCAGAGCGCGCTCTACGACCCGGTCAACCCGGGCAACACGCCCGCGACCGCGGACACCGCGTTCTTCTGGGGCCAGCCCGGCAACATCCTGCTGCTCGCGCGTGAAGGCGACCAGGTGCCGTTCCTCGCGCCCGGTGTGACGTGGGGCAGCATGGCGGCTTCGCTGCAGACCACGCAGATCAACTCCACGGGCATGGTGCTGTTCCAGACGTCGCTGCTCGGCACGACCGCGGCCGACGACGGCCTGCTGATCACGGGTCTCCCCGGCGCGCTCAACATCGTGGCCCGCGAAGGCGACGTGCTGTCGAGCGGCGAAGTGGTGATCCCGGTCTCGGGGACGACGCAGCTGTCGTTCATCACGCAGCTCAACGCAGCCGGCCAGGTGCTGCACGAACTGCGCTTCGCGACGACGTCGCCGAGCACGGCGACCACCGCGAACGACCGCGCCCTCGCGATCTGGAGCAACGGCACCACGAGCATCATCGCGCGTGAAGGCCAGCAGGCTCCGGGCCTGACCGCCGGCGTGCTGTTCGCGAACCCGGCCCTGAGCTGGACTCCGGCCGTCGGTGGCGCCAGCTTCACCAATTCGGGCAAGACCGCGTTCAACACGCCGCTCGACGGCGGCGGCACCGTGGCCGGTGTCGACGACCGCGCCTGCTACTTCGGCGGAGCCAACGGCCTCTTGCTGGTCCTGCGCCGCGGCGATGCGGCCCCGGGCCTGACCAACGGCGAGCTGTTCGGCCTCAACAACGACGTCAGCACGACCTGCAACGACAGCCAGGTCGCGTTCATCAACACGCTGACCGGCCCGTCGGTCACCGCGGCGAACGACTCGAGCATGTGGGTCGGCAGCCCCGGCAACCTCACGATGATCGCCCGCGAAGGCGACGTCGTGCCGGCAGCGGTCCTGCCGCCGTCGGTCAACGGCCCGTGGGTGTTCCAGTCGATCAACGGCGGCAGCAACAACCCGCTGCTGAACGGCCGCGGCGACGTGCTGTTCCAGGCCTCGGTCGGCGACAGCGTCAACATCAAGAACGTGTACCTGGCGTGGCTCGACGGCAGCCTGCGGCTCGTGCTCGACAGCACCGACACCTTCACGACCAGCGCCGGCCCCAGCACCTGGACGGTCCTCGTCACCAACGCGGGCTTCAACAGCGCGGACGGTGGCCAGTCGCACTTCAACAACAGCGGCGACTTCGCCGTCAAGCCCGGCCTCACGACCGGCACGGCGGCGATCGTTCGCGGCCACGTCGGCTCGCTGCAAGCCAACCCGGCGTCGATCGCGACCGCGGTCGGTGGCACGCAGACCTTCGCGTTCGATTGCGGCCCGGCCCGCGCGAACAACCTCTACGTGCTGCTCGGCAGCATGAGCGGCAGCCGCCCGGGCACGCCGTCGCCGTTCGGCCCGCAGTTGATCCCGCTGAACCTCGATTCGTGGTCCGGCCTGACGCTCGACCTCGCCAACACGGCCGTCTACTCCAACACGCTGTGGTTCCTCGATGCCAACGGCAAGGGCACGGCGAGCTTCAACGCGCCGCCGGCGCTGGTCGGCTGGCCCAACATGCTGCACCACGCGGTCATCGCGCTGGACTACAACCTGGCCTCGACGTTCGTCACCGAGGCAGCCGCGGTGCGCCTCTACTGAGAACTGGCGAACTGGCGCCTGCGGGCCGCGATCCGGAGCTCCGGGTCGCGGCTCGCTGCTTTGCTGCAGCCCACACGCGCACGACGGAGGCGCTGCAGCGCTCTCAGCCGAGCCGGGCCGCGCCCGTCGCGTCGCCGCCGCGCTCTGCCACCGCCGCGACGTCGCGGAGGTCCTTCGCGCACGACTTCACCATCATCTTCGACATCAGCGAAATGAGCGGCGAAAGGAGCTTCGCGCCGAAGGTCTGCGGGCGCACGTGGATCTCCATCTCGAGGCGCGTGCCCGTGCCGTCCGGCACGCAGCGGATCTCCGACGTGAATTCGGTCCCGATTGCGCGACCGCGGAGCGAGTAGCTGCGCGGCGGCGACCACGCGGCGATCTCCATGTCGACCATCTGCCGGCCGCGCCATTCGCGGAAGCGCGTGCCGGTGCCGATGGGGCCGGGCGTCAGGATCTCGACCTTCGTGATCGCCTTGATGCGGCCGGGGGCCTGCGCGAAGTCGGACGCCACGGCCCAGGTGCGGTCGGGGGGAGCGGACGATCGGTGCGTGCAGAGCAGCGGCTTCATCGGGCGGCTTCCTTCGGTTCGATGTCAGTTCCGGGCACAGGACGACTGCTGCAGTTCCGGACCGCCCGGAACCGACCCGGAGACGATCTCCGTCGCCGTGCCCGGCGTCAACGCCCCTCATTGAGCCCGCCGAGCCGCACGCCGCCCCGTTCAGCGCGGCTGCGTCGGCGCGGACAACGTGACGCTGGCCGGCGTCACGGTATCGTCGGGCGCCACGCGGGCACCAGCACGTTGCCGAGTAGACAGCGCGAAGCCCCGGCTGCACGCGTTCTGCTGCACCTCGAGTCATCCGTGTCTCATCGCTGCGCCGCCTTGTTCAGCGCGACGAGCCATGCGCGCACCTCCGCGTCGGTCAGCTGCGCGCGCCACATCGGTTGCATCAGCTCCGCGATCGCGTGCTTGCCGCGGCTCGCGTCGCGCCAGGCGCTGGTGTCGAGCAGATGGGCAAGGGCCCGTTCGAGGTGCTGCATCATCTCTGCTGTCGCGAGCGCGGCGGACGGCGCCGGGGGCGACGACGCCGAACGCCGCTCGGCGAACAGCTCCGCCGCGAACACGGCCACCGCCTGCGCGAGGTTCAGCGACGACTGTTCGGGCGCCGTCGGGATCACCGACACCGCATGGCACCGCAGCAGCTCCGCGGGCTCGAGCCCGTTGATCTCGCCGCCGAACAGCAGCGTCGTGTCCGAGCGCGTGGCCGCCTGCCTCGCGAGCTCGCGCGGCGACAGGACGCGCGTGCCGGGCAGCGGCTCGTTCGTCGTGCCGACGATCCACGTCGACGATGCGACGACTTCGTCGAGGGTCGCAGCTTGCTTTGCGTTCTCGAGCACGTCCTTGCTGTGCACGGCCATCTTCCACGCGTCGGTCCACGAGCCGATCCGCGAGTCGACGAGTGTCAGCCGGCGCAGGCCGAAGTTCTTCATCGCGCGCGCGACGCTGCCGAGGTTGTTCGCCCAGCGCGGGCGCAGCAGCACGATGTGGACCTGATCGAAGAAGGCGTCGAGCAAGGACCGGAACGGTAGCCGAAGACCCGCGGCAGAGGAGCCAGCCCTCGCCTCCAGCCCCCGCTCGACCCGGCACGCAAGCGACCGTCGCGCCGCATTCGAAAACCGCAGGTGCCGCTGGCACAATCCCCGTCATGAGCGGAGACGTCGTCCGCGCTGGCAGCTGGGCAGTAGCGGCCACGGCCGTGCTCGGCATCCTGATCGCACTCGGCTCGCGCAACCTCGCGCACTTCGACGCCGCGCTCGTCGGCTACACGTTCGCGACGTTGTTCGCGACCTTCGGGATCACCTATCGCTACGCGATGTGGCTGCAACGGCCGCCGACGCGCATGTATTGGCGCCGCGGCTGGCGCGCGTTCCTCGAGCCGCACCGGCTGCCGAGGAACCTCGTGCTGCTGGTGCGCCGCGCGGTCGCCGACGTCGCCGCGAACCGGCTGATCTTCCGCCGCGGACGCCTGCGCGGCCTCGCGCACCTGCTGATCATGTGGGGCTGCATCGTCGCGTTCGGGATCACGTTTCCACTGGTGTGGGGCTGGATCCACTTCGAGACGGTGCCGGACCACCTCGACACCTACCGCGCGTTCGTGTTCGGCTTCGCGACGGCCGAGTTCGCGGTCGACTCGTGGCCGGCGTTCGTCGTGTTCCACGGCCTGGTGTGGGCGTCGATCCTCGTGCTCGCCGGCGTGATGCTGGCGTTCCGCCGCCGCATGCTCGATCGCGGCGCCGAGGCCGTGCAGCAGTTCGGCGAGGACGTGTTGCCGCTGGTGCTGCTCGCCGCGATCAGCATCACCGGCCTGATGCTGACCGTCAGCTACACGTGGCTGCGCGGTTACGCCTACGACTTCCTCGCGATCCTGCACGCGGTCACGGTCATCGTGACGCTGCTGTGGCTGCCGTTCGGCAAGTTCTTCCACATCTTCCAGCGGCCCGCGCAGCTGGGCGTCGGCTTCTTCAAGGACGAAGGCGCGCTCGAACCGCCGGCGCGCTGCAAGCGCTGCAACCGCCCGTTCGCGCCGCTCGCGATGATCGCCGACCCGATCGAGGTCGAACGCGAGCTCGGCTTCCGCTACGAGACCGACGGCGGGGTGGCAACGCACTACCAGGAAATCTGTCCGGCGTGCCGCCGCGCGCTGTTCGGGCTCGCGCAAAGCCGGCTGTGGCGCGCGCCCGTGGAGAACTGAGATGGCGACGACCCCGGTCGACGCACGCGCGATCATCCAGGCCTTCGGGCCGCACCGCTCCGCGAACACACGCGGCGACACCGCGGTCGAACCCGACCGCCTGGTCAAGACGCATTGCTGCTTCTGCGGCCAGCAGTGCGGCATCCAGCTCAAGGTGCGCGGCAACGAAGTGATCGGTTTCGAGCCGTGGGAGGACTTCCCGTTCAACCGCGGCATGCTGTGCCCGAAGGGCGTGAAGCGCTACCTGCAGGGCTCACACCCGGACCGATTGGTGACGGCGTTGCAGCGTGATCCCACGGTGGCCGCCGGCTTCCGGCCCATGGCGTACGCCGATGCGATCGCGCAGACCGCGCGGCGCATCGCGCAGCTGCAGCAACAGCACGGCAACGACGCGATCGCGGTGCTCGGCGGCGCGAGCCTGACGACCGAGAAGACATACTTGCTGGGCAAGTTCGCGCGCGTCTGCCTGCGCACTCCCTACATCGACTACAACGGCCGGCTCTGCATGGTCAGCGCCGGCGCCGCCAACAAGAAGGCGTTCGGCATCGACCGCACGACCAATCCGTGGTCCGACATGGTCGGCTGCGAGGTGATCTGGGTCGCCGGCTCCAACGTCGCCGAGTGCTCGCCGATCACGACCAACTACATCTGGCAGGCGCGCGAGCTCGGCGCGAAGGTGATCGTGCAGGACCCGCGCATCACGCCGATCGCGCGCACCTGCGATCTCTACCTGCCGGTGCGGCCGGGCCGCGACGCGGCGCTGTTCGCGGGCGTGCTCGGCGTGATGATCGAGCGCGGCTGGATCGACCGCGAGTTCATCGACTCGCACACGGTCGGCTTCGAGCAGGTCGCCGAGTACTGCAAGACGTGGCCGCTGCAGCGCACGGCCCAGGTCACCGGCGTGCCCGAGCAGTCGCTGCTGCAGGCTGCCGAGCTGTGGGGCACCGCGCGCTCGAGCTTCCTGTTCCACGCGCGAGGCATCGAGCACCACAGCAACGGCGTGCAGAACGCGCTCGGCACGATCAACCTCGTGCTCGCGAGCGGCCGCATCGGCAAGCCGAAGAGCGGCTACGGGACGATCGTCGGCCAGGCCAACGGCCAGGGCGGCCGCGAGCACGGCCAGAAGTGCGACCAGCTGCCGGGCTGGCGCGACATCAGCAACCCCGAGCACCGCCGCCATATCGCCGAAGTCTGGAAGATCGACGAGCGCGCGCTGCCGGGCCCCGGCGTCGACGCCTACGAACTGTTCCGCAAGATCGACGCTGGCCAGATCAAGGGCCTGGTGTCGATCTGCTTCAACCCGATCGTGTCGCTGCCCGACAACCAGTTCGTCGCGCGCGCGCTCGGCAAGCTCGAGTTCTACGCGGCGATCGACTTCTTCCTCAACGACACGGCGCACCATGCCGACGTCGTGCTGCCCGGCAGTCTGCACGAGGAGGACGAGGGCACCGTCACGCAGGTCGAAGGCCGCGTGATCCGCATCCGCAAGGCCGTCGAGCCGCCCGGCGACGCGCGCGCCGACTGGCGCATCGTACAGGATCTCGCGCGCGCGCTCGACCGGCCGCACGGCTTCACGTTCGGCAGCCCGCGCGAGATCTTCGAGGAGCTGCGCGTCGCGAGCCGCGGCGGCGTCGCCGACTACTCGGGCATCACCTACGAGAAGGTCGACGAGCAGATGGGCGTGTTCTGGCCCTGCTACAGCCACGACCCGGCGACCGGCGCGCCGACACCGGACCATGCCGGCACGCCGCGGCTGTTCGAACACGGCAGCTACAACCCGGTCGCCAAGGGCAAGGGGCCGTTCTACTTCCCCGACGGCAAGGCGCGCTTCAACGTCGCCGACTACCGGCCGCCGGTCGACGACGTCGACGCCGAGTATCCGATCTGCCTGACCACCGGCCGCGTCGTCAGCCAGTTCCTGTCGGGCACGCAGACGCGCCGCATCGGCCCGCTGATCGACCAGTATCCCGAGCCGCGTCTCGAGCTGCACCCGCGCCTCGCGCAGAAGCTCGGCATCGCCGACGGCGACTGGGCCGTCTGCGAGACGCGCCGCGGCGCGATCACCGTGCGCGCGCTCGTCGTCGCGACGATCCGCCCCGACACCGTGTTCGTGCCCTACCACTGGCCCGGCGAGAAGAGCGCCAACAAGCTGACGGTCGCCGCGCAGGACCCGATCAGCAAGATCCCGCAATACAAGGTCTGCGCGTGCCGCGTGCGGCGCGCCGGCGCGCCGCCGGCCTGGGCCAACCAGCTCGAACCACAGCAATAGCCATGGCGGTCCCGCAACACCTCGAGTTCTTCGTCGATCCCGGCCGCTGCATCGGCTGCCAAGCCTGCGTGCAGGCCTGCACCGAGTGCGACACGCATCGCGGCCACGCGATGATCCACCTCGAGTACATCGACCGTGCCGCGTCCACTCAGACCGTGCCGGTCGTCTGCATGCACTGCGAGCAGCCGACCTGCGCCGAGGTCTGCCCGGCCGACGCGATCAAACGCAGCGGCGACGGCGTCGTGCAGAGCGCGCGCAAGCCGCGCTGCATCGCGTGCGGCAACTGCGTGGTCGCCTGCCCGTTCGGCGTGCCCGAGCTCTACATCGACCGCGCGATCATGATGAAGTGCGACATGTGCTACGACCGCACGTCGGTCGGCAAGAAGCCGATGTGCGCGACCGTGTGTCCGAGCCAGGCCCTGTTCTTCGGCACGCGCGAGCAGGCGATGGTGCTGCGCCCGCAGTCGATGCCGACCAACAAGTTCCGCTTCGGCAGGCAGACGATCACGACGCGCGTCAACGTGATGGTGCCGCGTAGCGAGGCCGTGCCGGCGACCGTCGACGTCACCGCATCGCTGCAGGACCGCCCCCACCAGCGCGACGCCCGGCGACCGGCGCACGACCTCACCGATCCGTTCGCCGCCGTGGAGGTCTGATGAACGATCCACAGAGCAGATTCGAGGAAGGCCGCGCGATCGACCCGCGCGTCGACTCGCCGGCGCGCGAAGGTCTGACCGGCACCGCGCGCGGCGGTCTCTACGAGCCGACGCGCGACCCCGAGGACGTGACGCAGGCGCCCGACCAGCGGCCGATGGCCGAGCAGCCGCACTGGCGCAAGGACTTCGCGATCGACGTGCCGGAGGACGACTTCGTCGCGCGGCGCGACTTCGCGAGGTTCCTCGTGCTGATCAGCGGCGCGTTCGTCGCCGGCCAGGCCTGGATCGCTGCGAAGAGCCTGGGACCCGACCGCCATACGCACCAGCGCGTGCGCATCGCGTCGCTGGCCGCGCTGGCGCCCGGCAGCGCGACGATGTTCGCCTATCCGGAGGCGCACGACTCGTGCCTGCTGATCCGCACCAAGGACGGCCAGCTGCTCGCCTACAGCCAGAAGTGCACGCACCTGTCCTGTGCGGTCGTGCCGCGGCTCGAGCAGGGCATCCTGCACTGCCCGTGCCACGAAGGGATCTTCGACCTGCTGACGGGCCGCAACATCGCCGGGCCGCCGCCGCGGCCGCTGCCGATCATCGAGCTCGAGGTCGCCGGCGACGACGTGTTCGCGGTCGGCGTACGGGTGCGCCAGTCATGAGCGCGCCGCAACGCCCGCTGACGCGCGCGCAGCGCACGACCGTCGTCTACGGCGTGCTCTGCTTCCTGCTGCTCCTCGTCGTCGTGCAGTTGTGGCTGCTGACCGCGACGATGAACGCGTGGCTCGGCGACGACGAAGCCGTCGTCTGGCCCGCGCTCGGTGCCAGCGCCGCGTGCTTTCTGCTGTCGCTCGGGCTGCTGGGTTACCTGTTCCGCCGATGACCGCCGGCGCACCTGCCGCAGCGGGGCTCGCCGGCATGCACCCCGCGTACTTCGCGCTGGTGATGGCGACCGGCATCGTGTCGCTGGCGTGTTCGCTGCTCGGCCTGCCCGCGGGCGCGATCGCGCTGTTCGGTGTCAACCTCGTCTGCTACCCGCTGCTGTGGCTGCTGCTGATCCTGCGCATCGCGCGGCACGGCGATCGTGTGCGCGCCGACCTGCAGCACCACGGCCGCGCGGTCGGCTTCTTCACGATCGTCGCCGCGACCTGCGTACTCGGCTCGCAGTGCCTGCTGGTCGGCCACAGCACGGCAGCGGCGCTCGTGCTGTGGTGCCTCGGCATCGCGCTGTGGGCGCTGCTGGTCTACCCGGTGCTCGCAATCCTGATCGTCAAGTCCGACAAGCCGTCGCTGCAGGAGGGAATCGGCGGCGGCTGGCTCGTCAGCGTCGTCGCCGTGCAGTCGGTCAGCGTGCTCGGCGCGCAGCTCGCGCCCGAGCTCGGCAGCAGCGCGCCCATGGTGCTGCTGTTCTCGCTCGCGATGTGGCTCGGCAGCAGCGCGCTCTACCTCTGGATCACCGCGCTGATCTTCTATCGCTACGCGTTCTTCGCGATGCCGGCGCAGGACCTCGCGCCGGCCTACTGGATCAACATGGGCGCGGCCGCGATCTCGACGCTGGCCGGCACGCTGCTGGTCGCCGCCGCGCCACATTCGCCGGTGATCGAGCAGCTGCTGCTGTTCGTGCGCGGCTGCACGCTGCTGTGGTGGGCGACCGCGACCTGGTGGATCCCGATGCTCGTGATCCTCGGCGGCTGGCGGCACGGCATCCGCGGCTATCCGCTGCGCTACGACCCGCTGTACTGGAGCGCCGTGTTCCCGTTGGGCATGTACACGGTGTGCACGGCCCGGTTGTCGCACGCGATCGAAGCGCCATACCTGATCGCGATCGCAGAGGTGTTCGTCTGGATCGCGCTGGCGGCGTGGTGCATGGTCGCGACCGGCCTGGTGCTGCACCTGCTCGGCTGGCGCCGGTCGCGTTGACGCACCGCGCGATCAGTTGCCGATGACCCAGCCGTAGGCGTGCGACGTGACGAAGCCGAACGCGTTCGTCGTCGAGAACGGCGCGGCCTGGCTGTAGATCCGCGTGCCCATCAGCGCCGGCATGCGGCTGCGGCGAGACGATGCGGCCGTCGGCGTTCGACGAGTTGATGCGCGTGAGAGCGCCGAAGGCACCGAGCTCGAATTCGACGGCCTGCTCGCGCAAGGTCGCGCCGATCAGGGCCGTCGCGGTGGGCATCGCGAGCGAATGATCCACCGTCGCGGCGAGCTCCGGATGTTTCGGCAGCGACTCCGGTACGTTCCGCCTCGCCGCCCCAAGCGTCCACGGCCTCGACCTAGGGTGGACACCCCAGCGTGGGCGGGCAGGGGGGCGAGCTAACTCGCCCCACCCCCGAGGCAGCTGGACCTGCTTCCCAGGTCCCTCCCATGCACACCCCATTCGCCATCTGTCTGGCCGCAACGGCTCTCGTTGCACAATCCAACACCGTCGTCGATCCCCGATTCGCGGGCGTCCTCGAGCCCGATGCTGCCGCACAGTTCCTGCTGCCGATCCACGGCTTCGCGACGGCACAGCTCGCCTACGCCCCGGTGCCTCATCCTGCGTTGCGGGTCGGTGCGACGACCGTCTACGCCCCGGATCCACTGTTGTGCTCGGCGAGCTACGCCGGGGCCGAGGTGGCGCAGCTCGTGTTCGCCATGCCGCAGGGCGCCATCGTGCTGCTCGAAACGTCGCCAACGCTCGCGCTGTACGTGCTCACAGTTCCGACTTCGACATGGTCTCTGCCCGCGGGCATCTGCATCGACGGCCGGCACGATCAGGTCGTGCTGCTCGACGCCGCCGGGCCGCGCTTCCTTCGCATCGACCTCGCGGACCTGCGCGCCGGGAACGCGCAGTTCCAGACGACGCCATTGCCCTCGGCGTGGAGCACCGTAAGGGGAATCGCCCTCGACCTCGCGCGCGATCGCATCATCGGCTTCCAGCCGGCAACGGGCGAGCTGCTGCAACGCTCGGCTAACGATCCGAACCCGAGCGGAGGGATGTTGCGGCCCATGCCCGAAGTCCTCGCGTTCGGTTTCGCGCCGACCGGGGGCCTCGGCCACGACTTGTTCGTCAGCAGTGGCGGTCAACGCCTGCTGACCTCCCAGTGGACGTGGCATTGCTCGGGGCTCGACGGCGGCCCGACGGCAACGTTGCGAGCCACCGTGGCGACGAGTGCGTGGTCGCCTCCGAGTCCAGACCCGTCGGGGATCGGCTACGACGACGTGCGCGATCAGCTGATGGTCTCCGACGGTGAGGTCGAGGAGATGACGATCTACGCGGGCAAGAACGTGTGGGAAGCCAGTCGCACCGGCGTCGTGTCGCGCAGCACTACGACACTCGCCTACACCACCGAACCGGTGGGAATGGCCTTCCAAAGCGCCACCCGGACCTTCTACATCTCCGACGACACGACGCCGGATGCCGTCCATGTCGTGGCCGTGGGGCCCGATGGGCTGCTGCACTCCGCCGACGACACGAGGCGCTCGTTCGACGTGGGCAACTTCCCCACGGATCCCGAGGACACCGCCTTCGACAACGCGAGGAACGAGTTGTGGGTCGCCGGCGGCATCTTCAACACAGTGCACAGGCTGCGACCCGGCCCCAACGGCATCTTCGACGGCATCCCTCCGGTCGGCGACGATCAGATCCTCACGATCGTCGTGTCGGCGTTCGGCGTGACCGACGTGGAGTGCATCGCGGTGCGTCCGCTCGACGGGGGCATCTATGTGGTGGGCCAGCCGATCACGACGCTCCTGCACTTGGACAACACGGGGCAGTTCGTGCGGACGATCGACCTGCCACCCACCGGGCTGATCAAGCCCGCGGGAATCGTGTTCGCTCCGAGGTCGTCCGGCAGCGGTGACAGCATGTATCTCGTCGACCGCGGGATCGACAACGCTGTCGATCCGAACGAGAACGACGGCATGCTGTTCGAGTACGAAGTGCCCGTGACAGGCGTGAACCAGCCGCCCGTCGTCGATGCGGGACCCGATGTCACGATCCTGCCCAGCGCGGCAGCGAATCTCGCGGGCAGCGCCACCGACGACGGCCTGCCCGGTCCCCTGACGATCCAGTGGAGCCAGCTCTCGGGCCCCGGCACGACGACGTTCGCGGCGCCGAATCAAGCCGCGACCACCGCCACGTTCTCGGCGGTCGGCAGCTACACGCTGCAGCTCAGCGCCTTCGACGGACAGTTCACGACCACCGACGCGTGCGTGGTCACGGTGCAGCAGTCGGGGAACCAACCGCCCGTCGTCGACGCCGGACCCGACGTCACGACCGCGATCACGTCGACAGCGCATCTCGCGGGCAGCGCCACCGACGACGGCCTGCCCGGTCCACTGACGATCCAGTGGAGCCAGCTCTCGGGCCCCGGCACGACGACGTTCGCGGCGCCGAATCGAGCCGCGACCACCGCCACGTTCTCGGCGGTCGGCAGCTACACGCTGCAGCTCAGCGCCTTCGACGGACAGTTCACGACCACCGAC
>Ga0111539_10001420_pt1 | contig 31916 bp, 15 predicted proteins | sample RhiMethybrSRZTD1_FD_79667 | JGI IMG/M metagenome (GOLD analysis project Ga0111539, IMG submission 79667) | Populus rhizosphere microbial communities from Tennessee, USA - Rhizosphere MetaG P. TD hybrid SRZTD1 (version 2) (version 2) | ecosystem: Host-associated > Plants > Roots > Rhizosphere >...
CCACGTTGAGTGGCAGCCAAATCCAAAGCGTCACGTCGAGTTCTTTCACGATGGTGATCACTTTGAACGTCGTCGGCCAGTATGGGATCAGAGTGAACAATCCGAGTGGCGCACAATCCAACACTTTCAATTTCAATGTGCAGGCCGCGAACCCCTCTATCAGTTCAGTCTCACCTTCCAGCCCAACACGCAGCGATAGTAACCAAAACGTTTCGGTCTCTGGCAGTAACTTCGTAAGCGGCTTGACGGTAACCGTGTTCATTCCCGGCGGCGGCACGGCAACGCTGAGTGGCTCACAGATTCAAAGCGTCACCTCAACTTCATTCACCATGGTGATCACCCTCAACGTGGTGGGGCAGTACGGCATTCGGGTCAATAATCCCAGCGGCGCGCAGTCGAACACTTTCAACTTCAATGTACAGGCAGCCAATCCTTCGATTAGTGGCGTCTCGCCCTCGTCGCCAACCAGAAGTGACAGTGATCAGAATGTCTCGGTTTCTGGCAGCAACTTTGTCAGTGGGTTGACGGTCACAGTTTTTGTTCCGGGCGGTGGTACTGCGACTCTCAGCGGCTCGCAGATTCAAAGTGTGACTTCGAGCTCTTTCACGATGGTGATCACGCTCAACGTCGCCGGCCAATATGGGATCAGAGTGAATAATCCCAGCGGTGCCCAATCCAACACTTTCAATTTCAATGTGCAGGCTGCGAACCCATCGATTAGTTCGATTTCGCCTTCAAGCCCAACACGCAACGATAGTAACCAGAACATTTCGGTCTCTGGCAGCAACTTCGTGAGTGGCTTGACCGTCACCGTATTCATTCCCGGTGGTGGTACAGCGACTCTCAGCGGCTCACAGATTCAGAGTGTCACTTCAACTTCTTTCACGATGGTGATCACGCTGAACGTTGTTGGCCAATATGGGATTCGGGTAAACAACCCGAGTGGCGCACAGTCCAACACTTTCAACTTCAACGTACAGGCGGCCAATCCTTCGATCAGTTCAGTGTCACCGGCGACGCCCACCCGCAGCGACAGCGATCAGAATGTCTCGGTATCTGGCAGCAACTTTGTAAGCGGCTTGACGGTCACCGTGTTCATTCCCGGTGGTGGTACAGCGACTCTTAGCGGTTCACAGATTCAGAGTGTCACCTCAACCTCCTTCACCATGGTCGTAACTCTTAATGTCGTCGGCCAGTATGGGATCAGGGTGAACAATCCAGGCGGTGCGCAGTCCAACACCTTCAATTTCAATGTGCAGCAAAGCAGCGCTACGATCAGTTCGATCTCACCGGCGGCGCCCACCCGCAGCGATAGCGATCAGAACGTCTCGGTTTCTGGGAGCAACTTTGTAAGCGGCCTTACGGTCACCGTTTTTATTCCCGGTGGCGGTACAGCGACTCTTAGCGGTTCACAGATTCAGAGTGTCACCTCAACTTCCTTCACCATGGTCGTAACTCTTAATGTCGTTGGCCAATATGGGATCAGGGTGAACAATCCAGGCGGTGCGCAGTCCAACACCTTCAACTTCAACGTGCAGCAAAGCAGCGCTACGATCAGTTCGATCTCACCGGCGACGCCCACCCGCAGCGACAGCGATCAGAATGTCTCGGTTTCTGGCAGTAACTTTGTCAATGGCCTCACGGTCACGGTGCTCATTCCCGGTGGCGGCTCCGCCACGTTGAGCGGTTCGCAGATTCAAAGTGTCACCTCAACTTCCTTCACCATGGTCGTAACTCTTAATGTCGTTGGCCAATATGGGATCAGGGTGAACAATCCAGGCGGTGCGCAGTTCAACACCTTCAACTTCAATGTGCAGCAAAGCAGCGCTACGATCAGTTCGATCTCACCGGCGACGCCAACCCGCAGCGACAGCGATCAAAGCGTTCAGGTCTTTGGCAGTAATTTCGCAAGTGGTCTAACAGTCACGGCATTCATTCCCGGTGGCGGCACGGCGACGCTGAGTGGTTCGCAGATCCAAAGCATCACAGCAAGTTCCTTCACGATGGTGATCACTTTGAACGTAGTCGGTCAGTATGGGATTCGTGTCAATAATCCGAGCGGTGCTCAGTCCAACACGTTCAACTTCAATGTGCCGCAAGCGGGCGCAACTCCGACCATTTCATCGATTTCCCCAGCCACACCAACTTCAAACGCAACTGACCAAAACGTCACTGTTTTGGGAACGAATTTTCAACAGAATCTTACCGTGACCGTCACTTTTCCGGGTGGTGGAAATGGAACCCTGAGCGGCACGCAGATTCAAAACGTCAGCGGCAGCGAATTCACCATGCGGATCGCTCTGGGTGCGGTCGGCATCTGGGGTATTCGCGTAAACAACCCTGATGGAACTCAGTCAAACAACTTCAGTTTTTCTGTGGCCAGCGGCGCGCAAAATCCGATTGTCTCGTCGATTGACCCGTCTGTTGTGTCGGCTAGCGCAACGGATCAAGACGTGACCGTCACAGGCAACAATTCCAAACCAACTTAAGCGTGATCGTGACCTTTCCAGGCGGTACCTCGACGCTAACTGGCTTACAGATTCGGAACGTTACTCCGACATCGTTCATTATGAGAATTACTGCCAATAGCCCGGGCACCTGGAAGATCCGGGTGGTGAATCCTGATGGCGCATCCGCTAGTGACTTCAGTTTTAGCGTGGTAAATGTCGGAGGATTACCAACGATCTCTGCGATCAATCCACCGACTCCAACTGTGAATGGCGCTGATCAGGATGTAACTGTCAGCGGCACGAATTTCCAGGATGGTCTAAAAGTAAATGTGATTTTCCCGGGGGGCGGGAGTGGGACATTGCAGGGCTCCGGCCAGATTCAAAGCGTCGGCAACAGCTCATTTAAGATGAGAATTACCTTGAACGCGTCAGGTCAGTGGAGCATCCGAGCAATTAATCCTGACGGTCGACAATCGGGTCTGTTCAATTTCAACGTTCAAGCCTCAGGGCCGCAACCATCCGGCTTGCCCACATCAGTTCTGTCTCCTGTGATCGGAAGCTTGAAAGTTACCGCATTCAATATGCACATCGCGGACGGGAAGTGGGAGTTCGACCAACACAAGACTGGTAACCATATTCCTGGCGGTGGGATTCGTGCATCGAATGATACAAACGCGTGGGATATCAACCTCTACACGACTACTAACAGTAACGAGGATGTGGGACAACCTGTTTACGCTGTTGCCGAGGGCGATGTCGTTACTTATGCGGGACTGCTACCCGGGGCGGCCTCTGGTGCAGTTCTAATTGCCCATCCAAACAAAGACAATCCTGTTTGGTGGAGCGGATATCTTCACATGATGAACATCAAGGTCGCGCTAAATCAGCATGTGACCTCAAACACCCCCCTTGGAGATATCGGACGAGTCGGTGCAGATAACGATCATCTGCACTTAGTGGTCTACCACGGGAAGAATGCACGTGGCGAGTTGACCTCCTTCGATGTTCCTATCCTTGAACGCGGAGTGTCTTCCACTGTTCCGTCAATTGCGTCGATTAATCCGGAAGCGCCGAGCGCGAGCGACAACGATCAAGAGATTACTATTATCGGAACCGATTTCCAGCCGGGACTTTCAGTTAATCTCGGTTTCCCAGATGGAATCGGCGGCGTAACCCTAGTTCCGACCCCCCAGGTAGCTTCTGCGGGCAAGTCCTTCGAGGCGGCGGGAACAATTGAGAGCGTAAGTGCAACTTCAGTGAAGGTAAAGACAACCTTGAAGACCGCCGGACGCTGGGCTCTGAAGGTCATCAACAATGATGGCGGCCAATCATCGGTTCACTCTTTCACAGTACAAGCACCCACTTCGACCAGGGTGCCCATGATCTTCATTCCAGGGATCGGAGGAAGCAGACTTGATGCGCGGCGGTCGAATGGCTCTTTTGACAACCTTTGGCCCGGTTTTGCCGAGAATCACTTTCAATTGAGCAGAGATCCTCAGGATTCGCATCGAACGACTGATCCCATAGTTGCGCGAGATGTTATGCGTAAGGTGTCTTTTGTGGATATCTACCAGCCGCTGATTACCATGCTAACCGACGGCACAAAAGGCGGATATGTGGAGTATAAATCGGGTCAAAGTTGCTCCCCAACATTGTCCCCCAGGCCTTCGTTGTTCTTGTTGCCTTACGACTGGAGAGAAGGAAACGACGAAAATATTGCCGATCTCCGAAACTTGGTGAAATGTATAAATGACATCTATCAAGCAAACGTACAAGTGGATGTTCTCGCTCATAGCATGGGTGGTCTCGTTGCTCGTCGCTATATAACGAGTACACCAAACCATCAAGTTCGCAGATTAATAACAGTGGGCACGCCGTGGCTAGGTGTGCCCAAGGCGCTAAATATTTTTGAAACAGGGCAGTTCCTAAAGTGGTATCAGAAAATAGCGTTCAATAGCACGGTGAAGCAGCTCAGCTGGTTTTTTACTGGCGTCCATGAGCTTACACCCAGCAGGGCGTACTTCGATTTAGGAGGTCGGCCCTATGCCGAGAAGGCGTGGGACATAAACGGCGACCACAAGAACAATGATTCGTATAGTTTTGATGATCTATCTGCTCTTCTGGATTCCCGGTATCCCGACACGAGTCCCGGCCGCAGTAAGGTTGGCTCGAATAGCAATTTCTTCCATTCCCTTCCTGGACAGGATAATTGGCGCGATGACACCAGTGGCGTCGAGTACTATCATTTTTACGGTGTAAAAAATTCGAATGACACGATAACCAAAGTTGTACCTACGACTACTCCTAATTGCACAGGTACTGGCCAATGCGCACCTTTGAAGTTCTTTGATACTTCGTTAGGTGCGGGTGATGGGACAGTTCCAAACCTGAGCGCCACTCGTTTAGGTGGTGGAAATTTGAATTTGAATGCGCCGGAAGGACGCTATTCGCTTGTCCAATTCACGGAGCTGAATAGCGGTGGTAGCGTCGAGCACGTTGACTTGGAGACTAATGATGCAGTTCAAAGGGCGATCCGATGTGTCTTTGCAGCGGCCTCCCGTCAAGGGGCGACAAGCTGCTTTACGTCACTTCAGCCAACTGCGTTTGCGGGTTCAGCGAACCCAAGTGAACCGTTGGTTCAAGATGCCTCCTATTATCTAAAGGTCAACGGGGCGCCTTACGTCATTGTCACTGACTCTTTTGGCAATACGCGGCAACCACTAAGTGATTCATCAGACGAAGACCCGGATGGCGTTTCAGCATTCCGAAGCGGAGATCGTTCGATGATGGCCATATTCCCAACCGACAGTAGTTTTCAAACACTCATCAAGTCTGATGGCAATCCCTTTTCGATCATCCTGACGAAAGGTACTGGAGACTTGATTACCGACGCGATTCGGTACGTTGACCTGTCATTGCCTGCAAACACCGCAGCACTACTGCGGCTCGATCCCGTCACAGGTGTTTCGTTACAGTATGACATTAATGGTGACGGCGTGTTTGAAACCGAGATACCCCCAACGTTCAAAGTGTCGGGTAGCCAGGCGGCGGACTTAGATGCGCCATCAGTCACTTTCAGTGAAGTTGCACAAACGACGTCGCAGATTTCAATTACTGCGACCGACGCGGCGTCTGGAGTAAAGTCGATCTTCTATTCGCTCGACGGGCAGAAATACCAACCTTACAGCACACCCCTAACTCTGAATCCGGCTCAAACTCCAATCGTTTACGCGTTTGCGGATGACAATGTGGGTAACAGGTCGGGGGTATCAACTTTCCAACTCTCGCCGGCAATCACACTGCAGCTTGCCTTGTCCAGCTTCGCTGCGAATGAGGGAGACGGAACGGTCACCCTCACGGTAAACCGGACAGGTAACAGCTCTGGACCAGCAACAGTGGATTACTCGACGAGCGATGGGACCGCTAATCAAAAGAAAGATTACATCTTTGCTTCAGGCACCCTGGCGTTTGGTCCCGGTGAGACCACTAAGACTTTCAACATTCTCCTGGTGAACAATAGCTATGTGGATGGAGATCGGACCGTAAATGTCGCTCTTAGCAATGCAACAGGCGCCTCGTTGGGCCTCGTCGGCACCGCGACTCTGACTATCCACGACAACGATACTGCTCTTGCCGCTAATAACCCGATAGACGATGCCCGCTTCCTGGCCCAGCAAAACTATTTGGATTTCTTGACGCGGCAACCTGATCCGTCGGGCTGGGATTTCTGGACCAATCAAATCACCTCCTGCGGCAGCGACGTGCAATGCAACGAGGTCCGTCGTATCAACGTGTCTGCGGCATTCTTCCTTTCGATCGAATTCCAGCAGACGGGTTACCTTGTCGAACGCATGTACAAGACTGCTTATGGCGATGCGACCGGTACCTCCACGATTGGTGGTACCCATCAACTCTCAGTACCAATTGTTCGATTCAATGAGTTTCTACAGGATTCACAAAGAATCGGACGTGGCGTTGTCGTTCTGGCACAAGGCTGGGAGGAGCTGCTGGAAAACAACAAGCAGGCATTCGCCCTGGAGTTCGTGCAGCGTACCCGCTTTACCGATGCATATCCGACATCACTAACGCCGACGCAATTCGTAGACAGGCTCAATCAAAATGCCGGCAATGTCTTGTCATCGATAGAGCGGACAACCGCAATCAATTTGTTCAACGGTGCTTCAGACACAACTGACTTGAATGCCCGCGCGAAAACAGTCAGACAAATTGCCGAGGACGTCGATTTATACAATGCCGAATCCGACCGTGCGTTTGTGTTATCGGAATACTTTGGCTACTTGCGCCGGAATCCGAATGACGCACCGGAGCCAACGCTCGACTATAGCGGCTATGACTTCTGGCTCACCAAACTCAACCAGTTCAACGGCAACTACATCCAGGCTGAGATGGTCAAAGCGTTCCTGTCCTCGATCGAATATCGCCAGAGATTTGGGCCAGTTACTTCGACTGCGGCAACGAATGACGCCGTGTTTGTAAACCAATCTGCTCCCGGATTCCTTGTTGTCGGCGAGGACTTTAACGCGGTTGTGACGATGCGCAATCTGGGCAATACGACCTGGACGCCCGAAGCGGCCTACAGGCTAGGAAGCCAGGCGCCGCAGGATAACGACGTTTGGGGAATGAACAGAGGATTATTGTCGGCCCGCATTGATCCGAACTCTGACGTGGCATTTACTCTGCCGCTTACTGCACCGACGACGCCCGGTTCTTACAGTTTTAAATGGCGGATGGTTCAAGACGCCGTTGGATGGTTTGGTGAGCTCACTCCTACTCTGACGATTAATGTTAATCCACTTCCAAGCGGGGTGCCCAATATTGCGGCTTTCGTTTCTCAATCTGTAGCCAGCGTAATGCCGGCGGGAACGACGCAGACGGTGACCGTCACCATGAAAAACACCGGAACGACCACATGGACGGCCGCCGACGCTTACAGACTGGGCAGCCGAGCTCCGCAGGATAACGACATTTGGGGACGAAATCGGGTTCTTCTGCCGAACAATGTCTTGCCCGGTGAAGAAGTGACTTTCACTTTCAGTATTACGGCGCCACAAACGCCGGGTACATATAACTTTCGTTGGCGCATGGTTCGCGACGGCGTCGAGTGGTTCGGCGAGTTCACTCCTAATCGACTAGTAACGGTAACGTAACTATTGATGGCAGTCGAGACGTTGCGATTTGAGACACGCCTGATTCTGATTACACGGGTTATGACTTCTTGCTCATGGTAAGCAGTAGCAGTGCCCAAGCATGTCACAACTAAGGCACAACGGAGTGCGGAAAGTGGAGAGAGTGGAAACGGTGTAAAGCCGGAATGTGCGAAGTTCCCTGCAAAAACAAGAAGTTCGCCAAAAGCCGCGATAATCTTAACGGTCTCTGAGTCCTACCTGCGGAGCCAATTCTAGTAACGTAGCTGATGTAAAGACAGGCCTTGGCCGATTGAGTCGGCAAGGCCTGCATGCCCCAGAATCTCTTGAACTACTCGAATATCGACCCCATTACGCAACAACAGCGTCGCTACAGTTCTCGAGGGAACATCCATACAGTCACGGTCGTTGGTGATCCGAGTGAAACTGTTTACAAAGAAGTTCTATGGCACGCGAAATCCTCTAGAAGGTACGACGACCATCTGACGCGCTTCTTTGTGTCGTTCGGGCCTTGAGTGCCATCTCAATGTTCGCCTTCAAAGCATCGTAACTCTTATCCGACACTCGTCGGCCGTTGATAAATAGAGTCGGGGTCGAGTCAATTCCCAGCTTCATTCCTTCTTCGATGTCACGTTGTACTGCCTCCGCAAACTTTCCCGACTCCAGCGCCTGATCGAACCGGCCGCGATCGAGAGCGAGTTCACCGGCATAATCTTTCAACTTGACAACGGCGAGTGCCGATTGGTTGCGCATCAGTATTTCGACGTACTCCCAGTACTTGCTCTGCTCGCGAGCGGCCTCGGCGGCTTCTGCCGCCTTAAAGGCATCGACGTGTTGACTGAGCGGAAAGTCGCGCGCGACGAGCTTCACTTTATCGCCAAACTCCCTAACCAGACGCTTGAGATCCGGTTGTAGGGCGGCGCAACTCGGACATTGATAATCCGTGAACTCCACGATTGTCACTAGAGCCGCGGTGTTACCGAGCGTAGGCTGGTCGGCGGTCGAGATCGCAAAGACCGGCGACTCAGGAGCGAGAAGAAATATCTGAATAGAAGCAGCGGCCCGTAGCTGTTCAAGAAATGCGCGTTCAGCTTTGCGTACCTCAACCTGATCCAGATACCGAATGATCGAATCCTTTGTCTCCGCGAAGTCTCCGCTTACCCGGTCCTTGTTCTGATCATAGAAGGCGCGCGCTTCTGCCTCAGTAACTGTTCGTGGCTTGACCTCGGCATCGAGCAGGCTATTCGTGGTGATCTTTCTTCTCTGCGCCTCCTGCACCAGCAATGTGTCATTGATGCTGAGGTCAAGCTCGCCCTTACGCAGTTTGTAGACCCGCTCCTGCACATCAAAGATGAAGGGTTTTAGAGAGTCTTCGATGTCGCCAGAGGTGATCCGCTCGCCTTTGACGATTGCCCGGACGCGGGCGCGTTCGGCCTCGTCTCGTGGCGGCGCCGCTTCGGCGATTTCCAACTTGGTTTCGATCGTTGCTCGCAGTCCTTCGGCGAATCTCCTGGCTCCCTCGCGCTGTCGCTGATCCCGTAGATATCGAAGCACATCTTCCCTGGCGTCCTTGAACTCAGCTTTAATGCGAGATTTGTTCTGATCGTAGAAAGCCTGAAGCTCGGCCTCCGTGGGTTCTTTTGCTTTGGCGACAACTTCCTGTTCGAGCAGCTTTGTGGTGCTGATTCCACGCCTTTTCGCTTCAATCGCCAGCAGCTTTGAATTGATTTGGAGGTCAAGCTCTCGATTACGCGCTTCAATGACCTGGCGTTGCAGTTGATTGACAGGCTTTTCTGTCGCCTTTTCTATGTCCCGGCGAGTGATTCGAACGCCGTTTACAATTGCCAAAGCGTCGGGGAGGACCTGCGATTCACAGGCGCAATCCTCGATATTCTTATTGGGCAGTGTTGCGGTCGGTGCGCTAACCGCGGATGTTGCATTCTTCGTCTCCGCAATTGGGGTTTGGGGCCGAACCGTCGGTGTCAACACGATTACCGAAAAAACAAGCGCGCATAATAGTCTGTTCATTTTTCTGCTCCTTCTGTGCCGGTACTTACAAATGCCTAACCTCGCGCAGCTAGTTGGCTGTTGAGTCGACCCTTGCAAGAGTCGTGCTAGGCTGTCCATCACCGCCTGTAGCCAGCGCTGAACCGGGCAGCAAACCCCAGTTGTGCAAAGATCCGCACTAGCCTGCGAAGATTTGCTTGCTTCAAGAGTCTCCGTGGGAACGCTCGCTACAAGTTTTGTGAGTGATCGCTGTTAAATTCAATGACCAACTGGCTGTGAACGCAAATTGCAAGGGTGGTTGCACATTCCAGAAAAGACTCGGGTTAAAAGGCTTCCTTCATATAGACGGAATTTATACAGACCGAATTTCAGTTAGATATTCTACCGAGGAAGTTAAAAGTGAAAACCTTGCAGTCAAAAGGCTGATTGGTTCTGAGCGGCCGTCCGAACGCGGACCTGCGCGGAAGTGTGCTGCAAATCCCGCGTAAAGCCCTTTAGAAAAGTGGTTAAGGCTGGAGAGACTCGAACTCTTCTTGACGGTAATTCTTTTGGTCGGGCTGTTCCCAGTGTTTCATGCTGAGACACGAGCTGGAGTTTCATCTGTGAAAAAAGGACTGAACCTACGGATGATCGTTTTCTTCACAGTGCTGACGCTGGTGCTGACCAGCGTCGTAATCGTCGCCTGGGAGCAGCTCTTGCGGCCACCTTACTATGCCTGGGTAGCCAGGAATTATCCCGGCTCAGAAAATGCCGAAAACCGTTACAAGATTGAGCAACGCGGCGAGCACTTCTTCATCTCGATGACCGTGGATGTAATTGTGGTCAGCATCCTGCTCGTACTGGTTGATCGGCAACAGCGACGTCTTGTAGAGGTGCACCAACGCCTGTTGCACCAGGAAAAAGCCGCTACCCTCGGGCGGGTTGCGGCGCAGGTGGCCCACGAGGTGCGGAATCCGCTTTCTGGCTTGCTGCTTTACTCGATTCACCTTAAGAGCAAGGTTGGTGGTGTTCTGGCCGACCCCGAGTTACAAGTCATCGACAAGATCATCGACACGATCAATCACCTGACCAGCACCACTGAACAGATCCTCGACTTCGCTCGTCCGGTCAAACTTGCGCTGCGTTGCATTGATCTCAATGTAGTAGTCGCAGACGTAATTCAGCTTCTCGAGTCGCAAATATCGGCAAACGGAGTCGACGCCAGGCTTGATCTTTGTGAATCAAACGCCGCGGGCATGATTGATGAGGCGGCTATCCGCGCGGCCGCGCTCAATCTGATGCTCAACGCGGTCGAGGCTATGCCAGATGGAGGCCGGCTGGTCATATCCACCGGCAATGATGGAGGCAAACTCTGGCTGGAAGTGAGCGATACGGGTCCAGGTCTTACCCCGGAGCAACGCAAACGCATGTTTGAGCCCTTCAATACGACAAAGAGCCGCGGCCTTGGCCTTGGCATGCCCTACGCGCAAAAGATTATCGAAGAACACGGTGGCAGTATTTCAGTTGACAGCCGCTTGGGTGAAGGTACTCAGGTCAGAATCGAATTGCCCCGAGAAAGGGTGAAAAAGTGAAAGCACATCTAGCTAACAGGATTCTAGTAGTTGATGATGAGAGGAGCGTTACGGGGGCCCTCGAACTCATTCTCCATGACTCGGGCTACCAGGTGCTGACCTCGAATAGCGTCGGTGAGGCGACAAATGTCCTGAACAACGGCCACTTTGATCTGGTTATTACCGACTTTCGTTTATCAGACGCGACCGGGATTGACTTGATCACCCATATCAAGAGGGAGACTCCCGATACTGAAGTCATACTCATGACGGCTTACGGCTCACTCGACATCACTATCGAGGCCATCAAGCATGGCGCTTATTATTATCTGGAGAAACCGTATACGCCGGACCGCTTGCTTACGCTGGTGCGGAGGGCCTTACAGTTCGCGAGCCTGAAGCGTGAGAATGAAAGACTTAGGCGAACGTTGGAAGGCGACAGCGGAGCATTCGGAATGATTGGCCACGACCAAAAGATGCGGCAGATTATTGAGACGATTCGTACTGCGGCGCCCTCTGACGCATCGGTTTTGATTGAGGGCGAGAGTGGCACGGGCAAGGAATTGATAGCGGCAGCCTTTCACACTGCGAGCCATCGCGCGGATCGACCATTCATCCGTATTAATTGCGCCGCCATTCCCCACGAGCTGATTGAATCAGAGCTGTTCGGATACAAGAAAGGTGCATTCACTGGCGCTGACCGCGATAAGCGAGGGCTGATCGAGGCTGTCGCCGAAGGCACATTACTGCTTGATGAAATCGCGGAAATGCCGACTCATCTCCAGACCAAGCTGCTGCGCGTGCTACAGGAGCGAAAGCTGCGCCGGCTGGGTGACGAGCGAGAAATTAAGGTTGATTTTCGGTTGGTGTCAGCCACGAACCGAGATACGGCGCGGCTATTGGAAGAAGGAGTATTAAGGAAGGATCTTTACTTTCGCATCAGCACGATTAAGATCAAGGTACCACCCTTGCGAGAGCGGCTCGATGACGTCCTACCGTTGGCGAAACATTTTCTCGATCGCTATCGACAACAGTACAACAAGAACATTCGGGACATCTCGCCAGCGGCTTTGACTCGGTTGGTTCGCTATGACTGGCCCGGGAACATTCGCGAACTTGAAAGCGTTATCGAGCGCGCCGTGCTCTTCTGTCCCGGAGACGTATTGATGCCGGGCTGTCTGCCGGAAGATTTCCAGAATGCGCAGACGCAAAATACCAGGTTCGTGATCCCTCCGCTGGTACCGATGGAGGAAATCGAGCGCGAGGCGATCATGCAGACTCTCGAACGCACCAGTGGCAACGTCAAGAAGAGCGCTCAGATCCTCCACTTTCCTCGCCCCACGTTCTATCGCAAACTGAAGAAGTTCGGCATCAAAGTTGAAAGGCAATGACAACCCAGAAGGGAGTTGCGGCACCCAAAGCGTTGTTGAATAGTGGGCGGGACGGGGCTCCCATTTACATCGGGCCAGGTGGTGACCGTGGGGCCCCTGATTGCCAAAGCTGGACGCGCCCTTGCGCTCACTATTCCGTCCACAATGTTGATTTCGTTGAGGATGAATTAAGTGCCGCATCAAGCTCGCGAAGAGAAAATTAGCATTCTGGTAGTAGACGACGAGCCGGTTGTGGGCGACGCTCTCAAACTCGTGCTCGAGTCGAGCGGTTACGAAGTCGTTCTGGTCGAAAAGGGGCGCGAAGGCATAACCCAAGCCGGCAACAGGCGTTTTCGTCTTGCAATCATCGATCTTTTTCTTTCCGACATCTCGGGCCTGCGAGCAATTAAGACCATTCGCGAGCAGCAGCCCGAGATCTTAATCATAATGATCACCGGAAGAGGTAACCCTCAGGCTTTCTCCGTAGCCCGCCGGCTTGGCGTAGTCGGAATTCTCGCGAAGCCCTTCCGCCCTGCTGACATTCTCCAATTGATCACCACAAACCTGGCCCGCTAAAGCAATCTCTTCCCGGAACGCGATGCGTTCTTTGTCTTCACTCCAGTTGCTTGCACAAGAAATCCAACAAATTCGGGACCGTTCTGCTCATTTCTTGAACCTTGCCAAAGATGATTCATCGTGAAGCATGCGCGGCGTTGCTTGTCTCAGGTTGAAACATACGCGGCGCTTCCGGTTTCGAGCTAACCGTCACAGACGTGGCGGCTCAGTTTTAAGTTCCGCGGTCGGCCTGTGTCGGGTGTTTACAGGCAAGCCAAAGCCAGAACTTTGAATTGAACACTACTGTCAGAGCCGGCGAACGATTCGATCTTTTGTGTGGGCATGCCTATTGCACCTGACGGTTACCAAATCTGATCGCCGCTGCGGTTCGCAGGGCTTTTGCGGATGAACAAATCAGCAACGGCCGATCACGATTCACTCATTGTGCTGAAGTTTCAATGACTGCTCGGACGTCAGCGGATGACTGAAAACGGTTGCAGGTATCTGCCTTGGCCAGACGGTCTCGCTGAAGGATTGCCGAACCTTTGGAGGAGGAAGAAGATGAATATCAAACATCACACTTACCGATGCGGAAAGTTTTTCTGTCTGCTCGTTCTGGCGCCTTTGGTGCTGTTGGTAGTGGCGGTCAGTGCGGAGGCACAATTAATCTTACCGGACGATCCGCCGCCGCCGCCAATCCCGGCGCCCGCGCCCACTCCAGTATGTGAACGCACGATCAAAGCTGACGTGGTCGCGCTCGATCAGGCGATCATTTACAACCGTCTGGGCACGATTAACCCCAACGGTATGATCTATGCGCTCAAGAAGGATATCGTTCCGATCAAGCCGGCGCTGGGGCTCGTCGCAGGAAACGTCATTCTGCGGCCCGACAAACGGCCCCGGCCGCTCGTCCTGCGCATGAACATTGGCGATTGTTTGCGAGTCACCTTTACGAACCTTCTCTCTTTAGCCCCAAGGTCTTCGAACGATCCACCCAGTGATGACCAGCCCGCGACGCGCTCGGCTGGCGTTCATGTTATAGGGATGGAGTTGATGGACATCGGTTCGGACGGATCAAACGTCGGCACGAATCCGCCGAGTTTGATAGCTCCAAATCTCTCGGCCGTATACATGTTCTCCGCCACGCGTGAGGGGAACAATCTGATGTACAGCACGGCCGCTACGACTGGCGGCGAAGGCGACGGCGGAACGCTGGCCGAAGGCTTGTTTGGCAGCGTCAACGTCGAACCGCGCGGAGCCGAGTGGTACCGCTCGCAAGTCACCAAAGCCGACATGGATCTGGCCACCTTGCCGCCGCTCGTTACCGGCGGTCGCAACCGGATTGACTATGATGCGAAGTACCTGTCGGGTCCCAAGGCCGGTCAGCCGATTCTGAGGATGCTCGATGACAACTTCAACATCGTGTATTCGGATTTGAATGCCCTAATTACCGGTCCCGGCAAGGGAAGGTTTCCGGCTGGTACCTATCGGCCCAACGCAACCGAACCCGATCGCGACCAACCTTTTCGTGAGTTCACCGTCGTTTATCACGACGAAATTCAGACTGTGCAGGCCTTTCCGCAATTCAGTGATAAAAATGATCCACTCATGATGAACGTGCTGCACAGCGTCCAGGATAAGTTCGCGATTAATTACGGCACTGGCGGCGTCGGTGCTGAGATTCTCGCGAACCGACTCGGCGTAGGGCCGATGTTCGCCTGCACCGAGTGTAAGTTTGAAGAATTCTTCCTATCCTCGTGGACGATTGGCGATCCGGCGCAGATAGTGGATGTGCCGGCGAACAAGACCGATGCCAATGGTAATTTGATCCTCGGAAGGAAGGCCACCAAGGTCTTATATCCTGACGACCCGTCGAATGTGCATCACAGCTACATTGGCGATCACGTGAAGATGAGAGTCGTACACGCGGGACCGAAAGAGCATCACATTCACCACCTGCATGCTCACCAGTGGCTGCAAACACCTGACGACGACAACTCGACTTACCTCGATAGTCAAGCGTTGGGACCAGGCTTCGCATTCACTACCGAGATCACCCACGGCGGTTCGGGAAACCGAAACCAGGTTGTGGGCGATTCAATTTTCCACTGCCACTTCTATCCGCACTTCGCGGAAGGCATGTGGGAACTATGGCGCTCGCACGATGTATTTGAGGCGGGAACGCAACTCGATGCCAATGGCATTCCGGTTCCCGGCGCGCGCGCTTTGCCCGACGGCGAAATCATCGCCGGCACGCCGACACCGGCCATCGTGCCATTGCCGACCATAGCGATGGCGCCACTGCCAACGTTGACCGTGCCAGGCTATCCTTTCTTCAATCCGGCTATTGCCGGCCACCGGCCGCCGAAACCGCCACTGGACACGATCGATGACGGCGGTCTGCCGCGGCACGTCATCACGGGTGGGACCTTTTTCCACGAGGAGACCCCTCTCCGTTTCAGTAAGGATCTAATTACGGCCACGGCGCTGAAGATTGCTGAGACCGGAACGGATTCTGAAATAGCCGCCATGGTTTACCACGAGAAGCGTCTTAATCCGAGCTTTACGCCGGATGGAACGCCCGCTAATTTCATACTCAATGGGCTTCCGCGCAAGCCCGGCGCTCCTTATGCCGATCCTTGCATCGACGATAATGGCAATGCCATTGGGAATCCGCGGGTCTACCGGGCGGCCGTGATTCAGTTGGACATGAAACTGAACAAGGTCGGCTGGCATTATGAGCAATCGCGGATTGAGACACTGTGGCAGGATGTAGCCGCGACCAAAGCGGGCACCAGGCCGCCTGAGCCGTTTTTCTTCCGGGCCAACACCAACGACTGCATCACGTTCTACCATACCAATCTGGTGCCGGGTTATTACGAGCAGGATGACTTTCAGGTGCGCACGCCAACCGACATCATTGGCCAGCACATCCACCTCGTGAAGTTCGACGTCACGTCGTCAGACGGTTCAGGAAACGGCTTCAATTACGAAGACGGAACCTTCAGTCCCGACGAGGTGAACGAACGCATCAAGGCCATTCGCTTACAGAATAATTGTTCGGCTACGGCAGCGGATAGCGCCACGTCAAAAATCATCAAGTGTCCGAAAGCCAAAAAGCACCCGTTCTTTAACATTCTGGGCGCCCAGACCACCGTGCAGCGGTGGTTCGCCGACGACACGCTCAACAACAACACCGCGTTGCCCCTCTACAAGAGGGACCGCACGCTCCGCACCGTGTTCACGCACGACCACTTCGGACCTTCGACGCACCAGCAGGCTGGACTCTATGCCGGCCTGGTGATTGAGCCGATCGGTTCGATCTGGAAGGACCCCGAGACGGGCGTCCAACTGGGAACGCGCACGACCGGAACATTCCCGGATGGCGGGCCGACAAGTTGGCAAGCCAATATCATCGAGACGGACCCGACCAAGAGTCACAAGGAGTTCTTGTTCGAGTTTGCGGATTTCCAACTGGCCTACAACGGCATCACTCCAATCAACCCGCCGAGGTGTCCAGCGGGCTTCAGCCCGCCGTGTCCGGAAGCCATTTCGGCCATGGATACAGGAACCATGACGGTCAACTATCGCAACGAGCCAGTGGCCTTGCGGGTTCGTGATCCAAACACCAACACACAGGCCGCGGGCGCCGCTGGTGATTTGTCCAAGGTGTACAAATCAAACGTCACTCGCGCTGATCCGCTCCTTAATGTTCAGCCGACGTTTTATCCGGCGTTGACCCAGGGCGTGAAACCGGGTGATCCGTTCACTCCGCTTCTGAGAGCTTACGAAAATGACAAGGTGCAAATTCGCATTCTCGTGGGAGCGCATGAAGAGACGCACAACATGACCATCAACGGGCACAAGTGGCTGCACGAACCTGGCACGCCTCAGGACCCGAGCGCGATCAATAACTCTGGCTACAGAAACTCGCAGATGGCCGGCATCTCAGAACACTTCGAGATGCTTACCGGCAAGGAATCGGTCCTGGGCAACCGGCCCTTCATCGATTATCTGTATCAGAACAGCGCCTCAGTTGACGGACAATGGAACGGTGTCTGGGGTCTTATGCGAATTTACAACGGTCGTAGCAACGGCTTGCAGACAGACCTGCAGGCGTTGCCGAACAACCTCGAAGGCGCCGCGCCGTCGAGTACCAACGACTCGGCCTTCGCGCCGGATTCAACCTTCCCGACGGGGATGACAGACTACATGGACGCGACTGATGCTTCAGTCATGACGGATACTGTCCAGACGTCGGACACCTCCTTGATGTCCGATCAAATGGTCTCAGATCTGTCTCTTCAAACGCTGATGACGCTGCAACCCATTGTGACGTCGCTTCCAAGTGACTTCGCGACGGGTAAGAGTGTTGCAGCGAGTGTCTGTCCGAGCAATGCACCGCCAAGAAACATCAAGGTGACTGCGGTCAATGCCTCGGCCCTGACGCTGGCTGCCGTCAATATGAATGGCACGTTGGTTTATAACAACCGGCCAGGAAATGGCGGAGCTCTAAACGATCCGACTGCGATCATGTACTTCCGCAGTGAAGACATTGATCTCAATGGCAAGGTCAAACCAGGCGTTCCGGTTGAGCCGCTCGTCGTCCGCGCCCGGGCCGGCGAATGTATCAACTTCACCCTTACCAACAAACTGCCAAAGGTTTTGTTGGATTTGCCCGGCAACAACACGGTGCCGGAGATAGTCGACAACTTCAATGCGAACCAGGTTAAGCCTTCGAACCAGGTTGGCTTGCACCCGCAACTGGTCGCCTACAACGTGGTGAACAGTGACGGGAAGAACGTCGGCTTCAATCCCAACCAGACGGTGGGACCGGGCGGCGTTGCCAGGTACAAGTGGTACGCCGGCGATGTCCAGATCAACGGTACTCAGCGGACAGCCACGCCGATCGAATTCGGCGCGACCAACTTGATTTCATCCGATCCAATCAAGCACAGCAACAAGGGTGCGATTGGTTCGCTGATCATCGAGCCGCAGGGATCCAACTGGATTGAAGACACAACCTCGCGGGCACAGGCGACTGTGACCAAGTCTGACGGCACTTCGTTCCGTGAATTCGTGCTCCAGTTCCAGACCGATATCAACATGAGGTTCGCGGACACTGGACTCGCGGTACCGAATCTCGGCGGTCCAAACGGCGCGGAGGATCCGGAAGACTCGGCCCAGAAAGCGGTTAACTATCGCACTGAGCCGCTGTGGAAACGAATGGGATACGCACCGGAAACTCCATTCGAGAAAACGCGCGATTTCGACTTCACCAACGTGTTAACAGACGCGCAGGTGGGTGGACGTCCGCAGACCCCGATATTCACTGCCTCGGCCGGCCAAGAGGTCCGGTTCCGAATCCTGAATGCCAATGGGCACATGCGCAATAACGTGTTCAACCTGCACGGACACTTCTGGCAGGAAGAGCGTTACATGAACTTCTCGAAGGATATTGGAAGCAATCCTCTATCTGAAGTGAAGGGCGCCCAGTATGGTGTCGGACCTTCGTCACACTACGAGGTGATTCCCAGCAATGGTGCCGGTGGCGCTCGCCGCGTTTTGGGTGAGTACTTGTACCGGACTCAGGAGTCCTTCATGTTCGACGGCGGAATATGGGGCATCTTCCGCGTCACTCCGTGACGTCTTGCTCCTCTTGCGGTATTTCGCAAAAGAGGACTTTCAGGGAGTGCAGCTCGCCAGAAGCGGGCTGCACTTTCCTTCTCGCAACTCGTAGTAGGAGAGTTTGAAAAAGTGCCCGGGCGTGCCCCTACCCGGTTGATCACGCGCAAGATGCGCGGGCCACAGCAATCGTTCTTTGGGAATGGAGGGGTTATGTCGCAGTTATTACGTCATTCCAGTTTCCGCCGTAATGCTCTACTTTGCTTTGTCCTGACACTCTCCCTCCTTGGTATTCCGGCTACGTTCCTGACCACGCGCGCGCTTGCCGACGTGGGGACGCCGCGATTAGCGTCGCCCGTTTCGCTCGCGGCAAGCGACCCCAGACGGAGTGAGCCTGGCGCCGCCTACGGTGCTTTACCGCTCAGCTTCGAACTCAACCAGGGACAGACCAATGAACGGGTCAAGTTTCTCGCGCGCAGCTCGGGTTACTTGCTTTTCCTTACTTCTACTGAGGCCGTGATGGCCCTGGACAATCCGGCCGCCCACCGGAAGGGAAAAGAGAATCGCGAGGCGCGCGGTCGTCCTGACGAGGGTGAGACCGGGGCCAGCGAGAGTACCTCCAGGCCGGCGCGCTCGATCGTGCGGATGAAATTGCAGGGAGCCAATCCCGCGCCTCGCATCGAGGGCCTTGATCAGCTAACGACCACCAGCAACTATTTTGCCGGGCCCGATCCGGAGAAATGGCGCACCAATATTCCCAATTACAGTCGCGTTCGCTATGCCGAGGTTTATCCTGGGATCGACATGGTCTACTACGGCGACCAGCGCCAGCTCGAGTATGATTTTGTCATCGCGCCGGGATCCAATCCTGACCTTATTCAAATGGCCTTCAAAGGAATTGAAGACTTTGAAATCAGCCACACGGGAGACCTACTGCTGCATACCGCGCGAGGTGACATCCGGCAGAGCAAACCTGTCGCCTATCAGGAAGCCAACGGTGTCAAAGAGGAAGTCTTTGTCAGTTACGTTCCAAAAGGCGTGGGCCGCGTCGGCTTCCAACTCGGCGCTTATGATCCGGCCAGACCGCTGATTATCGATCCGGTTCTGATCTATTCCAGTTACCTCGGCGGCAGCGGCTTCGATCAGGGTTACGCGATCGCGGTGGACTCGCTGGGTAGTGCCTATGTTACTGGCAGGACTGTGGCCACCGACTTCCCGACCACGGCCGGAGCGCTGCAAACGAACTATGGAGGCGGCGATGCGTTTGTCGCCAAGCTTAACCCGGCGGGCACTGCGCTCGTCTATTCGACGTATCTTAACGGCGCCAGCGGGAATGGCATAGCAGTCGACGCCTCCGGTAACGCTTTCATAACTGGAGAGGCAGGGCCTACTAACTTCCCCACGACGCCGGGCGCTTTCCAGACTTCGCCCATGGGGTACGACGCTTTTGTGGCGAAATTGAATCCGGCAGGTTCCGCGCTCGTATATTCGGCGCGCTTTGGCGGCAACTTTGATGACTTTGGGCGGGGCATTGCGCTTGACGACGCGGGTAACGCATACATCACGGGGTGGACCGTGTGCCGCTCGACGATCTGCACCTTTCCTAGCCTCAATGCTTTCCAGCCGAATTACGCCGGCGGTTACAATGACGCCTTTGTGACTAAGATCAATAGCAGCGGTTCGGCGCTGGTTTATTCCACCTACCTGGGAGGCGGAAAGATCCTCAATGGCACCGAGGACTGGGGCGAAGGAATCGCTGTGGACGGCGCCGGCAGTGCCTACGTAACCGGCTATACCTATTCGCCCGACTTTCCGGTGACCGCCGGCGCGTTTGATACTGCCGGATCCGGACTCGACGCCTTCATTACGAAGTTTGCTCCCGATGGGGCATCGCTCGTCTACTCTACGTTCTTAGGCGGCTGGGGCCGCGAACAGGGACAGGGCATTGCCGTTGACGGCAACGGTAACGCTTACGTGACGGGATTAACCGAGTCATTGGACAATCCATTTACGCAGGCTTACGAGGGCTTCCCCGTCACATCCGGGGCGTTTCAGCGCAGCGGTAGCTATGATGCGTTCGTCACCAAGCTTAATCCACAGGGTTCGGCGCTGGTGTATTCCACTTACCTGGGCGGCAGCGCCGGCGTTGATAGAGGATGGGCGATCGCCCTGGACGATGCCGGCAACGCTTACGTTACCGGCGATACCACCTCGGGGAATTTTCCGATCGCCAACCCAATCCAGGCGACGTACGGAGGTGGACTGAGTGACGCGTTTGTAGCAAAAGTGAATGCCACCGGTTCCGGGCTTGTCTATTCAACATTTCTCGGCGGCTCTCTATTTGACGAGGGTCGGGGCATTGCCTTGAATGGAAGCGGCAGCGCCTATGCTACCGGCGATACCTCTTCGAGCAATTTCCCGACGGCCAACGCTGTGCAGGCCAACAATGGGGGCGGAACCTACAGTCACGATGACGCCTTTGTCGTGAAAATCGGTGACGCTGGACCAACACCAACACCAACGCCAACGCCGATACCGACACCAACCCCCGCGGCGCCGTCGTTATCATCTCTGGCACTTAATCCGTCAAGCGTTATCGGAGGCCGCGCCACAGTGGGAACGGCCATACTGAGCGGCGCGGCCCCGGCCGAAGGCGCTCTTGTCACGCTTGGCAGCGGCAATGGCGCGATTGCCGTTGTCCCGCCGAGTGTGACCGTTAAGGCCGGCGCAACCAGCGCTAGCTTTACCGTCACTACCAATCAAGTGACGGCAACGACAACGGTGACGATTTCCGGGATCTGCGGCGGTGTGACAAAGTCGGCGCTGCTCACGGTCAATGCCGCCGACACCGTCACAATTCAGCGCGCGGAGTATCAACGGTCGAGGGGTCTGTTGCGCATTAATGCCAACGGCACAGAGCCAACCGCAACGTTGCGTGTCTATGTCACGGCAACCGGCGCTTTCATCGGTACGTTGACAAATAACGGCGGTAGTAACTTCAGCGGAACGTTGTCATGGCCAACAAACCCGAGGGACATCACCGTGCGCAGCAGTTTTGGCGGATCGGCCTCGAAGGCGGTTACGCTCAAATAGAGTCTGCGTATGCCGGGGTTTCGAGATAATCGGCATGGTAGAGAGAGAGAGAGAGAGAGAGAGAGAGAGACATAGGTGTGTCGGTAATCTGCCGCCTCTCTTTCACTTGTGCCGGCTAAACGAACTGCCGGCGGTGGCATCCAGAATCAACTCAGCACTCAGCACAATCTTCGCAACCGCTAAGGTGAATTTCCAGCCTTTCTCTGGGAGTCTGTCGGAGAAAGGTGTGTCTCTGAGAACCACAGAGACTGGTTTCTCCAAAAGACTCCTCTAGAGACATTATTCTTCGCAAGGTTGATTCATCCTGAATCACCCAGTCCCGAGAGTGATTCACGCTGAAACATACTGGTGATCTGGTTCATTGAATCTGTCGGGCGGTCAATGGGGGTCAGGTTACCGCTCAAGCCTTATCTGCGCCTTAATTAGCAGCCGAAAGCTGAACTCTAAAATCAAAACTGATCCACGGCGGTCCAGCGGCGTCGACTAGCCTGTGGGCACAATGTTTGCTCAGACACCATCGCACCAGGAAATCAAAGAGAGGCATCAGCGGAATACCAATGCTTTTGGTTTCCTGGAGGCAATCGATGAAGCCTTAACGATGAAGACAGATGAATGATTTACGATGAAGAATACGATGAAAGAACCTGGCTAGTATCACTCTTCACTGCTCATCATCTTCATTGCGGGCATTTCGGGCAATCGCCCGTAAATAACGAGACCAAAATATGCAGTCCTTGAAGGTAACAGAATCACCTTACCGAACGACGGATCTCACGCTCGCCAGCTTCTTGCGATGCCGCGGTTTCGAGATCGCGGCTTTAACTCGGGAGGGCGGAAAAACAAATTTTGTCTTTGAGGATTCTACGCAGCTCCGCAGCGCGGTGCTGGAATACGCCAACAACGGCAGTGTCGCGGTGCGCACTTTTTGCGGCACGATGAGAGATCTAAAGGCCATTACCAGATAAGGCATGAACGGAGGCGAAGATGGGCCTACACACTATCCGATGTTTCGACGCTGAAGGGTCTGAGACAAACCGAGGGTCTGTTATGAAAGTGGCGCGCGGTCTCGTTCGCTGCGCGTGCGTTTGTTTTCTCATGTTCGGTGTGGTCGCGGCGCCGGCCCAAGAGCCCGCAAAGCCCGCGTCGGAAAGTGCGCCTGCGAAAACGGCGGCTCAGGCGCCCGCTGGGCAGAAGGTCGTTGAGCAGGGAATCTCGATCGAGTTCACCGTCGACCCCGAGAAAGAAAAGTTGCCGAAACCCATCGCCGGGGAAGATTCGGTAGTCAAATTCAAAGTTACCGATACCACCACCGGCACGCCAGTCAAGGGTCTGAACCTTTCGGTCTGGATGAGCCTGCGCCCTGGGGACAAAGCGCTCGATATGAAGCAATGCCGGGAAAAGATTCAATCGTTTTTAGGTGGCACGTTGCGCGAGCGTCCGGACATCGACCTGAATTCTTACTACGTGCTGGCGCTTAACGAGAGTCCGGACATCTCGGTCATCGATCCGTTGCTTGGTTTTGGCGGCAGCAAACTGCTGACCCTGGTGTTGCTGAAGAGCCCGGGCGAAGACTGGGTGCTGACTCGTGACGGAGAAAGACTCTTCGTGACCTTGCCCCTCGTCAATCAAGTGGCGGTAATCGATACGCGGACCTGGAAGGTGAAGGGCTACATCGAAGCGGGGCCCAAGCCAACGCGGATCACCTTGCAGCCCGACCAAAACTACTTATGGGTTGCCAACGACGGCATCCAGAGAGACAGCGGCGGTGTGACGGTGATCGATGCCGTAACCCTGAAGGTCGCGGCGCAGATTCCGACTGGAGCAGGTCATCACGAGGCAGTTGTCAGCAGTGACAACCGTTTCGCGTTCGTTTCGAATCAGGAGAGCAGCACGCTCTCAATCATCGACGTGCGCAAGCTCGTGAAAATCAGCGATGTCAGAGTCGGCCCAAATCCTGTTTCACTGACGCGCTCTGAATTGAGCAAGGCGATCTATGTAGCCAGCGGGACCGAAGGGACCATCACGGTGATTGACGAGCAAAGCCAACGGGTCACCACGCGGATGAAAGCGAAACCTGGCCTGCGCTCGATCCGCTTTGCGCCGGGCGGGCGGTATGGCTTCGCGCTCAACACCAAAGAGAGCACAGTGAACATTTTCGACGCGGCATCGAATCGCATCCTCCATGAAGTAAAAGCGGGGAAGTCCCCCGATCAAATCATCTTTAGCGACACATTTGCTTTCGTCAGATCGCTGGGCACGGAAAGTGTGGTCATGCTCCGCCTGGCGACGCTCGGGACAGACGTCGAGGTTACCGAATTTCCCGGTGGCCAGATGGCCCCGGAAAAAGCGTCGGCGCCAGTGCGGGCTGATTCAATCGTACTGGCCCCTGAAGGGAACGCCGTTATTGTGGCAAATCCGGCGGACAAGATCCTCTATTACTACACCGAGGGCATGGCGGCGCCGATGGGTAACTTTCAGAATTATCGCCGCGAGCCCCGCGCCGTATTGGTCGTCGATCGCAGTCTGCGCGAAATCAAACCCGGCCTTTACTCGACGACGATCAGGTTCCCAGCTGGCGGGAAATACGACGTAGCTTTTTTGACCGACTCTCCGCGTGTCGCGCATTGCTTTGAGGCGGCGGCCGAACCGAACCCCTTACTGAAAGCCGAGCAACAAGTAGCCCTGCGCATCGAACACCAAATCAAGGAAAGAAAGTTGCCAGTCGGCCAGGATTTTCCGCTGCGATTCAAGCTCATCGATACGGCAACCAACAAGGCCCGGGGCGATCTCAAGGATGTAAAGGTGCTCACGCTATTGGCCCCCGGTACCTGGCAACGACGTGACCTCGCGAAATCGCTCGGAGACGGCATCTATGAAATCGATCTCAACGTGCCGCAACCTGGTGTGTACATGGTATTCGTTGAATCTGCGAGGATGAGAGTGCAGTTCAGGGATATGCCTTACCTGATGTTGCAAGCAACCGAGGAGAAGCCTGCGCCCGTCTCCGGCGAAACGAACACCGCGCGCAAGCCTTAGCGGTTAAAGGTGCAGAGAAATCTTCTCAACGAAAACAACATTTGGAGAGCGTGATGAAAAGACTATCTGATCCGGTGAGCGAATTGAGATGTGGCACAGGCATCTGGCGCGTGAGTCACATGCGGTACGCTCCCCCCTCAGTATGCAAGGCATTCGGGCTGGCCATGATGCTCGTTATCGGGATCAGCGCCCAGTCGACGCCGACTGTCAACGGGCAGAGTCCTCAACCCAGGCAGGTCTCGTCAAAAACAGCGAAGTCTTACGTGTGCCCCATGCATACCGAAGTGAAGTCAGCCAAACGGGGCAAATGCCCCAAGTGCGGAATGGATCTGCGGCTCGCGCCTGATCCGAGTTCGTCCGCGAGTGCTGATTCCAACCCGACGGTAAAGAACGACGGCGCCGTCAGCGTAGCGATGACAGATCAGACAGCGTCTTCGGCTATCTCCGGCTCAACCAGAAAGATGGCCATCCCCGACGTCGAGGTGTTGGACCAGCATGGCAATCAGCTTCATTTCTACAGCGATCTAATCAAGGGAAAGACGGTAGCGATCAACTTCATCTTCACTAATTGCACCACCATCTGCCCACCCCTCGCGGCAACGTTTGCCCGGGTGCAAAAGCAAATGGGAGACAAGGTGGGCCGGGACGTTCACTTCATTTCAATCAGCGTGGATCCGCTGACGGACACGCCTGAGCGGTTGAAAGCCTGGGGCGGCAAGTTCAAAGCCGGAGCCGGATGGACATTTGTTACCGGCGACAAGCAGGAGATCGACAAGCTACTCAACGCGCTGGGAGCATCGGTGGCGCGGAGAGAGGAGCACTCGCCCTCGGTAATCGTGGGCAACGATCTCAAAGGCCTATGGACGCGCACTTATGGCCTGGCCCCGCCAACCCGGATAGTGGGGTTGATCATGAATGTGATGGAAGGAAAAAGAGACGAGTCACTCATAAAGGAGATAGGCAAACCATGAAAGCAAAAACCCTCAGTGCCATCATTTTACTTTTCGGCATCATCTCGCTTTCAGCCGCGTCGATCGGGGCGCAGGAGCATGCGCGGGTCTATAACCATGCGACGCTAACGTCTACGTCAATGCCGGAGCACGCGCAGCAGCAACCATTAGTGGCGCCCCACAATCCGTCACCAGCGGAGAAATATTTCTCAGATGTAGAACTGATTAATCAGGACGGTCAGAAAATGCGCTTTTACACCGATGTGATCAAAGACAGAGTGGTGATCATCAACACGTTCTTCACCACCTGCACCAGCGTCTGTCCGCCCTTGAATCGGAATCTCGAGCGAATCCAGGCAGCGCTTGGCGATCGTTTAGGGAAGGATGCTTTCATCGTTTCGATTAGCGTCGATCCTGAAACCGACACGCCGCCGCGGCTCAAGGAATATAGCCAGAGATTTCATGCACGTCCGGGTTGGGTCTTTCTCACTGGTAAGAAGGAGAACGTCAATTGGGCGCTCTACAAGTTGGGCCAGTATGTCGAGGCGAAAGGCGACCATACAACCATCGTCATTATCGGTAATGAACCGAAGGGGCTCTGGAAAAAGGCCATCGGCCTGGCAAAACCCGATGAACTCATGAAGATTGTTGACGATGTGATCAATAACCGATAGGGCACGCAGGCCTCCGGCGTGCTTGATTGCGATGGCCCAGAACGAGCACGTCAGAGGTGTGCGTACCGGACACGATGGAGGGAATGATGACTCAACATCGCCAACTGATCCTCGCCCTGCTATGCGTGATTGCCGCGCTCCTGATCTTAAGCGAGCGTTCGGCGGTGTCCTCGCTGGCCGAATCCGGCTCGTTCCCGATTTCATTCCAAAGCCCAGCCAAATCGGGGCTGCCTGGTTTGTCGGCAGACGAAAAGCTCGGCAAGGCGTTCTACCTCAGGGGTGAGAGCGCATCCGGTCGAGAGATCACCGCCATGGTGGGCGAGATCGATGTGCCCGCATCTACAGTCACGTGCGCCGGTTGCCATGGAGCCAGGGGTTTGGGGAGGACCGAAGGCGGCGTGACCGCCGGAAACCTTACCTGGTCGTACTTAACCAAGCCTTATGGCCACGTTGACGAAGGTGGGCGAAAGCACTCGGCCTTTTCCGAAGCCTCACTTATCCGCACCATGACCGCCGGCTTGGATCCTGCCGGGAATAAATTGGCGGTGGCGATGCCAACTTATCGTTTGCCGCAACAGGACATGGCGAATTTGATCGCCTATCTGAAACGGATCGAGGTGGATTCTGATCCGGGGGTGACCGAAAAGAGCATCGTGCTCGGAACACTTTTGCCGGAGAAGGGCGCGCTTACGGGTCTGGCAAAATCGATGGAAGACGTCTTGCAGGCTTACTTTGCCGAGGTCAATAACCGCGGCGGTATCTATAATCGCAAAATCGAATTACGCGTCATGTATGGTGGCGCAACCTCGACTCTTGCGAATATGAAACATCTGATCGACGACGAGCAGGTGTTTGCGATCGTGAGTGGCTTGATCGCCGGGGCTGATGAGAGCGTGGCGGTGCTGAGCCAGGAGCGTGAGGTGCCGTTCATCGGTCCTACCACTCTGCTACCGCAAAGAGGCCTGCCTCTTAACCGCTACGTTTTTTATTTGTTGCCCGGCCTCAAAGAACAAGCGCGGACCCTGGTCAAATTTGCGGCGAAGAAAACAGATCCAAAAAAATCGCGAGTGGCTGTGATTTCTCCGGATGCCGATTTCAGCAGGCAGATCGCCGCCAGCATTGAAGATCAGGGAAAGAAAGTTGGCTGGCCGTCGGTTGCGGGGATTTATTACCCGCGTGAAAGATTCAATGCGACGCAGTATGTGACCGAATTGAAACAGCAAGGCATCGACACAGTTTTCCTGCTTGGCTCCGGTGCAGACGCAGGCGCTCTGTTCAAAAATGCCGATGCCGCCGGTTGGACGCCGACGGTTTATCTTTTAGGCGCTCTGGCTGGGAAGGACATTACCGAGATAATTCCGGTGAAAATGAAAGACCGGATCTACCTGGCCTTTCCCACCATTCCGGCGGATGTTTCGGCAACGGGCGCCGCCGAATACAGCGAGTTGCTTGAGAAAAACAAACTTGTGTCGGGGCACGCTGCGGCCCAGGCCTCTGCAATTGCGGCGGCAAAGATACTGGTTCATGGATTAGAACTCGCGGGGAAGGACCTGAGCCGTGAACAGTTGATTACTACGCTCGAGGGTCTTTACGAATTCGACACTGGCTTGATGCCCCGGATTACCTTCGGACCGAACCGGCGCGTCGGTGTGTTGGGCGCCTATATCGTAACAATCGACCCGGAAAAGAAATTATTCCCCGCGAGTGCGGAATGGATCGCGGCTGATTAGACTGACTGTCCGACCAATCCTCAGTCACAATCACACTTCCCTGGTGCTTTAGGAGTTGAGGTGTACGCAGGCCAACGATTACGGTGTTTTGCGCCAACGCGAGTTGCGAGAGCGATACTCGCAGCGACGCTCAACAGGCGTGCGTACCTCAACGCAGATCTCATTCGCAATGTCGGCATTCTTCTCACCTGCTTTTGCCTGACGAGCCTTGCGGTCATCCAGGCACAACAGACGGTGACTTCGGCAACGCTGAGCGGGCGAGTTGAAGACGCCAACGGCGCCATCGTGGGCGGTGCCACGCTTTCGACTACTAACCTCGAGACGAATCAGGAGCAGTCCACCACTTCGGACGCGGAGGGTCGTTTCAGGTTCGCCTGCTTGTGTGTCGGCCGTTACCGGCTTTCAATTGCTGCAAAGGGATTCGCCGCGACTACGAAAGACCTGACGATGACGATAGGGCAAGCGTTGGACCTGGCGGTGAGACTTGAAATCGCCGGTGCGTCCGAGCAGGTAACGATAAAGGACGACGTGCCCGTGATTGAAACGGTGCGTACTCAGGTGGCGGAAACCATCCAGCCGGCAGACATCGCCAACCTACCGCTCAACGGCCGCAACTACCTCGATCTGGCCCTGTTGGTTCCGGGTGTGGCGCCAACCAATACTGGCAGCAATCAGCGCTTTGCGGAAACGTCCGCGGTGCCCGGCCAGGGGTTGTCCGTCGCGGGCCAGCGCAACCTTTACAACAGCTTCATCGTCGATGGGTTGTCTGCTAATGACGACGCGGCCGATCTGACCGGCACTTATTTCAGCCAGGAAGTCGTCCGAGAGTTTCAGGTCGTCACTTCCGGAGGCATTGCCGAGTTCGGGCGCGCCTTAAGCGGTGTTATTAACATCGTGACGCAGTCCGGGACCAACGACTGGCGCGGCGGAGTGTATGGATTCTTTCGCAACCAGCGCGTCGATGCGCGCAATCCGCTCGCGCCGCAAAAGGACTTGCTCACGCAGGGACAATATGGCGGGACTGTCGACGGTCCAATCCGGCGCCACCGGACCTTTCTCTTTACGAACTTTGAGCAGACGCGGAGAAACTACTCGGCGGTGATTACTATCGCACCTTCCGCCGTAATGACGATCAATAATCGGCTCAACGCTCTCAGTTATCGTGGCCCCCGGATCGAAACAGGTCTAGTCCCGGCCAACTTTGACACGACCAACTTTTTCACGCGCGTCGATCACAAACTCAACGACCCCAACCAACTGTCGGCTCGCTACAGCCTTTACAACATAACGGCCGTCAATTCGCGCACGGTCGGCGGCCTCAATGCGGTAAGCCGAGGCTCAGGCCTGGACGACCGCGACCAGACAATCGCCGCCAGCAACATTACGATCATCGGCAGACGAACCCTCAACGAGGCCAGATTTCAGTTCACCCACAGCCGCCTCGACGCCCCCGTCAACGACGCAACTGGTCGGGCCGTGGGGATCTCCGGAGTCGCGAACTTCGGCGTTGCCACGTCTTCGCCGTTGGGGCGCAAGATCGACCTCTTCGAAATGGTTGATAATGTTTCTACTCAGCGCGGGGCACATGCGCTCAAAGGCGGCATTGATTTTCTGTACAACCGCCTGAACATTTTGTTCCCCGGAGCAATTCAAGGCGTCTATGCTTTCAGTTCGCTCAGCAACTTTATGAGCGGCAACTACACCAGCTTCCAACAAGCGTTCGGCGTGCCGAGCCAGTTTCAGTCGAACCCCAACATTGGTGTGTTCGTTCAGGACGAGTGGCGGGCCCGGCCGGATTTCACGGTCAATGCGGGCCTGCGCTATGACGCGCAGTTTCTGCCGGAGCCGATTTCTACGGACACGAACAATTTCGCGCCGCGTGTCGGCATCGCTTATGCGCCGGGAGATCATAAGACGGTGATCCGTGCCGGCTTCGGCATCTACTTCGATCGCCTTCCATTGCGAGCAACGTCGAATGCCTTGCAGCGCGACGGGTCGAAGTACCTTGTGGTGCAACTCTCACCGACGCAGAGCGGGGCGCCCATTTTCCCCAACGTTCTATCAGCGCCGCCCACAACGCTGCCAACACGACCCAACATCACGCGCATCGACCCCAACATTGAAAGTAGTTACAGCGAGCAAGCGAATGTTCAGGTCGAGCGTGAGCTTCCCGGCAGCGCGTCGATCTCAGTCGGCTACCTGCACTTGCACGCGCTTCATATCATCCTTTCCCGGAATCTCAACGTGCCGACCGTACCGGCGTCCGCAGGTATTGCCAACCTGGGCCGTCCCGATCCGAATTGGGGCAACATCTCGCGTTACGAAAGTTCGGGAGATTCTTATTACCAGGGACTGGTCATCTCGTTTAATAAGCGAGCCGCGCGGTGGGCAAGCCTTCGGGTCTCTTACACGCTCTCAAAATCAAAGGACGATAGCGGCAACTTCTTTTTCAGTACACCGCAAGACAATTTCAACGTGCGGGACGATCTGGGGTTGTCGGACAACGATCAGCGCCAACGCCTGGTCGTCAGTGGTGCCTTCGAAGCTCCGCAAACCGGAAGCGACAATCAGCTTCGCCGATGGCTGCGCGGTTTTCAGTTGAGCTACATCTTCACTTACGCGTCGCGGCTGCCCTTCAACATTGTCCTGGGCAGCGATCGCAACTTTGATACGAACAATAACGATCGGCCCCTCGGCGTTCCGCGCAATGCCGGCCGCGGCTTCGACTTCGCTTCATTAGACTTGCGTCTAGCCCGGCGCTTTCACTTGACCGAGCGCGTCGGTTTGGAAGTCCTGGCGGAGGGCTTCAATCTGCTCAACCGCTCCAACCTTGGCATTCCCAATAATACTTTCGGATCGTGTACGACACCGCTGCCAACGTTTGGACAAGCGACCAGCGCATTCGATCCCAGACAGTTTCAGTTTGGATTGCGGCTGACCTTCTGACGAGGAGTTGTGATTCAAACAATTCCGGCGGTGGGAAATGGCTGTGAAGAGTCCACTTGATTCATTGGTTTCTTGCTTAGGATAAAGCACTGACAATTCAAGGTGAGCAGCGAGGATCTGATTTTCATGCTGCTGATGATACCGGCAGTTCTCCTTTTTTTTGAACTTCACGCATGAGCATCTGATTTCTCGGACATCCTCCGGGCAGGACGGCAAGAACTTACAACTCCGGCTACCCCTTGGGCGCTCATGAAGACCAGGCAAATGCCTGTCACAACTAAGGCACAACGGAGTGCTGAAAGTGGAGAGAGTGGAAACAGTGTAAAAGCGGAATGTGCGAAGTTCTTAGCAAATATATGAAGTTCGCCAAAAGCCGCGATAATCTGAACGGTCCTGTGAGTCCTACCTGCGGAGCCAATTCTTTTTGGGTTTGCGTTCTCCAAAAAAGTTCGAGGACAGTTCTACGTCGGACAAACGCACGATTTAGCCGTCTGCCTCATCTTTCACGCGCATACAGCATTAACGGACACTTCACGCTTCAGAACGGACCATGAAATTTGTTTGGTCCGGAAGGGTTGACTTTGTTTTTCGTATCAAACTAGGCTGGACCCTGCGCTAAGGGCGCTTCCAGTCCGCGGGAAAGGGCCGAGCCCACCGATCAGAATTTGCGTTTTGAACATGGATCGATCTTCTTTCGCCCGCGTGCGGACCGGGCCAATCGAAAGGAGATCGTATGTCAGATTCATCAGCTCGGCTTCCCTCCCG
>Ga0111539_10001421_pt1 | contig 31912 bp, 21 predicted proteins | sample RhiMethybrSRZTD1_FD_79667 | JGI IMG/M metagenome (GOLD analysis project Ga0111539, IMG submission 79667) | Populus rhizosphere microbial communities from Tennessee, USA - Rhizosphere MetaG P. TD hybrid SRZTD1 (version 2) (version 2) | ecosystem: Host-associated > Plants > Roots > Rhizosphere >...
CTTCTCCGTTGTTTGCACCGAAACGTGACCCAACAGAAATCAGACTTGTTCCATTTCGCCACTCATTGATGGACTGTTGATATCCGCGCCGGGACTCAGGTGAGTGCAGGCTGCCAAGTACAGCTGCCTTGGCCTGACCGAGATCGGGAAGTCCCAGTTTGGTTTTTGGGTGAGGTTTCTTTTTTGCAGCTCTGATAGTCTTCTCCTCATAGCCCAGCCGCCTCCGCACGGCTAGCCCAAGACTAGAGTTCCCTCCGATTGAGTTGTAATGGATGGTTACGCCGTCATACGTCACTTGGTTTTTGGTCAACGCTTGGCGACAAGGCAGGATCTGTGTTGGCAAAGGTACCGCCTGCCAGTGGTCTGGTACTCAGCAAGCGCGGGCGCCTCGATGACTAGAATCACTGCGGTGTCCCGACAGCAAATCCCGCAAGGTAGGGAAGTAGGTCGAAGGCAACACCGAAAGACCTGGCAAGCGTACCAATGGACAAAACAACGAGTCGCTAGCGGGCTTCTTCCCAGCACCGAGTGGCAAGTTGCAGGGTTTTATCTGCCATCTCGCATTCTCTTTGTTCTGTTGAGTTCCGTTGAAAGGGAATTATCATGCAATTCTCCTTTCGTAGGGCTTCACGATGTTGTGGCACTTGATCACTAATGATGAGGAGGAACATGCTTTCACTCGAAGAATCAAAGAACCGTTATCAGGGGATCTTCATTGCGGCCCCTGTTCCCATGAGGGATGATTATTCGCTTGATCTGCCGAAAATTGGAAAGTGCGTGGAGTGCTTGATCGACGCAGGTATGCGAAGTGGGAATGTTGTCTATGTCGTATGTGGAGCCGGCGGCGAGCACATGCACCTGACTATCGAAGAGCGCAAGGCAGTGGCAGAAGCCTCTGTTCGGTTTGCTGCAGGTCGCCTGCCGGTTTTTGTGGGGGTATCCCATCCTTCGACATTGGTGTCAGTAGAATTGGCCCGGCATGCTGAAAACATCGGAGCGGACGGTTTGCAGGTGGAACCCGCTTACTATTTTCAGGGAACTTCTGATGACGTGTTTGAATACATTCGCGCGATAAGCGAGTCAGTGTCGATCGGGCTGACAGCCTACAACACACCCTGGACATCCGGATTTAATATGGACCGGCATTTCTTGGATCGACTGGCCAACCTGAGAAACATCATCGGATTGAAGTGGTATTCCAATGACCTTTCGGAATTTGTTCACGTGCTTCAAAATTACCAAGATCGTTTCAGCATCATTTCGAATCTAGTTGGAGGCTTTCTCGCCTCCGTTTTTATCTTGGGCGCCAAAGGTTATGTTTCCCAAGGGGCCAACTTTGCACCTCGCACCCACCTTCAAATCCTAAGGCTACTGTGTCAAAAGCAATATGAGGAGGCTACTCATCTATATCTCCGCTCAGAGGGAGTCTATTACGGGGCTGCAAGAGAGTTGGTTCAACAAGGCTTTAACGGAGAGGGCAACTTTATCAAGGCCTGCATGCCATTGATAGGAGTTCCGTGCGGACCCGCTCGACCTCCTCATCGACCCCTCCCCGCTTGGTTTCCGGAGCGTGTTCGTGTGGCTCTCGAGTCTGTTGGAGAGCTGCAATTGGCCACCGAACCTAATACATAGGGAGGCATGAATCGCTGCGCTCTTTTGCTATCCACGATGGAGACGTACTTGAAATCCCCGATTGCCCTTAGCAGAAATACAAACGACATTGAGAACGTGGCATGTGAGCGCGACCTCGCCCAGTCAACCGATGGTTTTCCAAAATCACCAACACCCAAAGAGCAAGCCGCGGCCGCAATGTCGGTCCAAGCCGTGACAGGCTGAAAATGAGCTCTGTCTCGACGCCTTCTGGACCCATTGACTAGTGCCGATCTTCGTGAGGGACGGGATTCAGACCTGAGATGTTTCCTCGCGGAGCAACTCCCAAATGGTTCTCGAAACCTTAAAAGTGGACGTGGCGAATCATGCCTTTTTTTCCAGCAGAGATCGCAAGGCTTTTAGCATGATCTCCTCGCAAGATGAAGGTTCGGCCCACGACCAGGTCTCATCTTTCCATCCTTCCGCCACCGCCTTAGTCGTAGGAACGTAACCGGGGGCACACTCTCCATAGCCCATCACCATAACGAAGGCGTCGGGTCGCATCTCCTGAGCCCATAGCTGATACTGGACAAAGCATTCCCCTGGCGCAAGGACAAGGAGTGCCGGGCCAAAATCAACTACTGGCAGCTCCAGCTGATAACCCTTGGCCTTCAGTCTCCGCCAGCCTGAACCCATCGCTGCGAGAGCATGCTGCTTGAACGCCTTACTCTTGTCAGCTAGTAAAGACTCTTCATCCGCCTCGGAAAATCCCGCATCATTCCTAGTTCGCAGAGGCAGGGGGACAGAGCGCAGATTCAGTTTGTCTAGGGGCCGCTTCTGCGTATTTTTCCAGGCCTCTTCCATGCCCTTGCGGACTCGTTCGGCAAGGATGGGTATATTGCGAGGATCTCCATCGTTGAATTTTCCCACAGTGGTATCACCGCTGCAGCCGGCGGCATACATCTGAAACGTATTTGGAGTTTGCTCCTGACGAAGCGAGCGTGCCAGGGCCGTGAAGTCGCCGGTAACTCTTCCAGTGCGAAAGTGTGTCTGTGCGTGAACTGAATAGCAGCTCAGAGCTGCGATTGCTTGGTCATGGTTCCAAAAACTGAGCGTTTTTAGATGCGGATCGATCAGCCCTTCGGGAGCATTGCGAACATCTGCATTGGTCGTTGTACTGCTACGCTGAAAGGTGATGGTTCCATCGGGCAATTCAGCACGGCGGTTCGATGAGACACGGTCGACCTTGCCCTCGCCAAAGCCAAGGTGAGTCACCGTCCTTACTTGATGCATGGCTGTTCGGACGGCTGTGCTGGTCTTCTGTATGCAATCCTCATGGTACGCCGGAGAGCAGATCTTTCCTGTGCTTATCTGGTACTCCTCCAAGATCCGTTGCCCCTCGACATCGGCGAGAGGCGCTTCATGCTGGTGAAGGCTGGTGACAAGCACTCGATCAGGGGTCGAGTTTACCGCACTCGCGATCACATTTCTCCAGCGCTGGTAAGACGTGGTGCGAATCTCACAAAAATCGACAGCGACGATGACAATTGGCTTCTCGGGACCAACCAACACCAAACCTTTGACGTAGAGTGGATCGTCAATCTTATGCGCGGGTTCATAAAGGCCGGCAAGAAGGGGTTCACCAAGCGGTGGCGTCACGTCGACAGTAAACGGGGCCAACTTATAAGTTGATCCAGTCCGAATGCTTGGCGCGAGAAGGGCACCGGCGAGAAAACTCCGTCGACTCAGCGATGTCATAGCATCTCCATCAAAACCAAAGGTTCACTTCGTACGCCAATCTCTGAGCGCCTTTGCGACGAAACGTCGGTCGCGAACTCAGGCTTGTCTTCGACCGACTGGCAGCTTCCAAACCAACCAGAGTGCTGCCAGGGCCGTGGCAATTCCCAGTGCGAAGCTGGCTGGAAATCCCCAATGATCGGTCAGCATTCCGTGCAGAACGGGTGAAGGGCTAGCCACGACTGATGCCATGTTCAAGATTGACATATTTCTTGCCCCATCGGCTAAAGGAGACAGCGACAGCAGGACGTTCGGGAAATAGGCTCCTCCTAGTTCTCCAGCACCCATCAATCCAAACGCGAAAAGGTAGGAATATCCCGGAGCGACCCATGCCCAAAGCATCGCTGTCCCGAGGAGAAGAACTGTTGCAATCAAAGGCGCCCGAATTCCGTATCGGATATTTAGAATTCCTATGACATAGCCTCCCAAAGCCTTTGACCCAAACCGCAGTGCCATGATAACTCCGGAGAGATCTTTAGGTTCGCGGCCAATCGCCTGCCTTGTGTAGAGAGACAGATTGGGCATCGCCATAAGAGTGCTATACCAAAGCAAGTAGGCTACCCAAAGAAAGACCAACGGCCGAAATGAGGCATAGTGGCGAAGGCTATCCCGGAGATAAGGGAGAAGTGGAGGCCGAGACTCTTCAGGGAGTGGATCTAGTTCGAATCGGCTGCAGAACCATGCAATCAAGCTGCAGCATGACACACCCACCAAGTAGAGAAAGGCAAAGTCTCGGGGGTAGAAAAGGGTCCCGATGCCACCTCCGAGAACAAACTGGGCAGCCAGCGACCCAGCGACAGCAGCCAGGGGGCCAACTGTATAGGTGAGCTTCAATGCGCGCGCGCGACCCTTTTCTGTTGTTCCTCTCCCCAGGCACTGGAACATGAACACCTGGTTGAGTGAAGCTGCCAACCCTAGCAATAGGCCCTGTCCCACAACCACCGCAATCCGAATGGAATTGTCGAGCGGGAGCAAGAGTGCCATGGCCACCAGAGCCATGAGTCCAGCCGTAAAGGAGTTGGCGGCAACAACGATGAAACGCTCCAACCGATGTGGCACTAGCCACGCGAAGATAATGGGAGCGAAGTTTCCCAAGAAGTAAGCCGAAGCGGGAAGGTTAGCGACTGTTGCAGATGCTCCCAACCTATCGCAGAGTGCAGCCTGAACCACCCCAACATACAACACTGGAGCTGCCAGGAAGATCAGTAGGTAGGAGTAAAAGAATAGATTGCCATTTCGACGATCTAATCTTGAGTTTGGCAAATGCAACTCCCATTGGTTGGATGCTTAGTGCACGCACGTTCGCGCCGCATCAAAGTTTCCCAAGAACCCATCGGGAGAGACTCTGGGCTTGGATCGCTCTTCAATCGCTGTTGGCTGTGGGTGAGGGACGCGCAATTCGGAAGCAGGTGTTTGAGCCGCGATACATAAACTAATCGACGATTCTCAGCTTCACATAGCCGATGCCCCGCCCGGAAGGCTGAACGCACCAGAAAGTCACCAATAGGGTTTGATCGGAAAGAACAACCACGGAGGGTTCACCAAACGCGAAGTCGGTCCACTCCATGTGTTCCCCTGACGTACCCGTCTGGGTTGAGGTCTCGGCCAGCCACACAGCATCGCTGTGCTGCACACCGAAGTCCTCCGCAGTGGGGCTCACGACCGACATCCACACGCCTGCTTCGCCTTGCTTGCGGCGGTTGTGCACAAAGAGCGCACGGTCAGGAGGAAAAGCCGCCAATGCAGTGGATTGCCCATTGATACCCGTGGACCGCGTCGGTAACCAGCTACTTCCCTCATCCATTGAAAGGGCATAGGGATTGGGGTACTCGGTTTCCCCGCGGTGGTCCAAATGCCACGAGGTTCCAAGAAGCCGGCCATCGGTCAACTGGATGACCCAGGCTTCTGCTCCTCCGGCATTCGGCTCCGGGAAACGGAGCATGGCTGTGTGGTGCCAGGTGATGCCGCCATCGTCACTGGTGATCAAGACAATCTGTCCACGATCGACGCTGACGGCGGGATCAAACGTGTTGTAGGGCGCATAGCAGGCCACCCATCTTCCTGTTCGAGTGACACACAATGGCCCCGGGGCCTCAGCAGCGCCGAGGATCGGTAGCGGGATGGGTCGAGGCTCTGTCCAGTTCCGCCCATCGTCTGTTGAGCTGGCCCAGAAGAGCTCATTCTGCTTGAGTCCTTGGGTTGCGTCGCACCAAAAGGTTTCTCCCGATTGGGTAATCGGCGTGGAACTTCCGTAGACAAACAGTTGACTTGAGTCAGCGCGACTGATCGAGCCGAAGAGGGAATGCGTTGTCTGCAGGTGAGGCCAGAGCGGACCCTGCTCCTGCCACGTCTCGCCTCCATCTCTGGAACGTGACAGCGTGGGGACAAAATCGTTGATCCCCAGTGCCGACTGAACCATGTAGGAGCAAAGCACTTCACCTGTGCCCGTTTCCACAGCACGAGGCCCTGCTGCCACCGGCGCCGGCGCGTTTGATTGTCGCAGGGAAACGAACCCATCCCGTATTCGCTCAAATCTCAAGGTCAGCCTCCTTTTTCCCGTGTGCCAGTTTTCGAGCTTGGAGCGGACAGTCTACCAGCCCGTCTCATTACTGCGGAACTAGGACCCGTCTTGAGTAGCGGCGCGGTACGACACGATCATTGACTTTCTCGGCGAAACAGCGCACTTATACTCAATAAACAATTATAAATTGTCAACGGTTTTGGCCCAGGAGCGGAATCCAGCACCTATGCTCCACGCCAGATGTGATTTCAATGGAGGTGTCGTCCCAAAATGAAAATGTCCGCTTTCACCAAAATAGAAGTCTCCTCTTTTTTGGAGGCGGGGATCTGAAAAGCTGCAGCAATCCGGTGAGCCGGTCCCCTTCATTGAGCGAGCAGCATGCGCTCCGCTGCGGCAGAGCTTTCAACCAAACGCTCGTCTTTCAACTTGCTGAAAGCTTGACTCTGTCCTCACTCCGCTGAAAACGCGCCGCTACGATGAAGGGGATACCTTTGTTTTGGTAAGAAGAGGACATTTCTATTTTGTACAACAGATTTCAATGGAGGTTGACAATTTATACTTGTTTATTGATTATTTGGGGAAGAGTATCGACAGTATCTTCGTGGCCTGAATGGCTGGAAATTGGCTCTATGAAATAGGTCCTTCTCATCCTGGATTCCCGACAATTCTGTTCGAAGGGGAAGATGTCTGAGTCTGAAAGGAAGACTGTTCCGAAGCACGAATGCAAAAGGTCCAGAGACCGAGGCTCTCGACTGCTACTCGGAAGACAACTATCGATCGGAAGAAGGACACTATTTAGCATTCAGCTTTGACCGAAGCATCCAGAACCCAACGAGCTGCTGCTGGTCTATCACCACCTTGCCCAAGAGGCTGTTGGTCAGAGCTGTTCGGCAAATGACGGAGGAAGCAACGTGACCTCGACGGAACAATCAGAGAGAAGTGCTACCTGTGATTGGTCTGCCCTTACGGCCGCCCAACGGATAAAACACCTGGAGATTGAAGGCTATGTCGTGGTTCCCGACCTGCTCTCGTCCGAGCAGGTTGAGAGAATCAAAATTGAGTTGGACAGACTGCCGACCAATCCGACCGACTACAGCGAGAATCAACGCAGCCATGTGGACGTCCAGTGGACGGATTCTCCTAATACAATCGATGTCATAGCGCTCCCAGCCATGATCGATTTCCTGATGACACTGTTTGGTGATGAGATCATCTGCACTTCCTGCGTCTTTGCTCTTTCCAGACCAGGTCATCCTGGTATTGCGATCCACACTGACGCACAGCCCTATGGGTCGAAAATTTTTGGGTTGCAGGCAAGCGCACCCAGGCTGGTTCGTGTCCTCTACTATCTCGATGATTTGACGCCGGAACGCTCGCCCCTCAAGGTGATCCCCCACTCGCACCTGTCCCTTCATGCGGATGGTAACCCCTACAAACGATACCTATCCCATCCTGAGGAGGTCATGGTTACTTGCAAGGCTGGCTCAGCCGCCATCATCAACCAAACCCTCTTTCACGCCAACTATCCGAATCGAAGCAGCGAAAACCGTAGGCTACTGGCGATCGCCTATCGCCCCGCTTGGGCGGGTCCAATCGCCGAAGTTCCTGACTGGGATCCTGAAAAAGTCGTAAGACTTCCTTTCCACGTGCGACAGTTTTTTAAAAGCCTGAACACACGAAACATTGACCTGAACGTGGGCAATCGTCCTCCGGACATGGCCACGGAAGCTCCTGGCATCAATCCGAGTCGCTGGAACGTCTGACGTCAGCGGAGATGAAGGCTGAGGTCGAAACCAATGGAACGCTGGAAATTCTTTCAATCGCAATACCGGACGGCCGTCTCGATCATCGGACTCACAGGATTTTTCCTGACGACATCCTATCTACAGGCAGCGTCCGCGCAGCGCACTCCACAAGAAGAAATCAAGCTGAAAGGTTTGCGAGTTCGACTGGGAAGTCCCGTCCAGGTTGCGGCCCAGCTTGCCTGGCAGGAAGGACCGGAAGGCCGGTGGGCTTTCAATCACACCACTCCATCCATGGCCAGGTTTCCAACCGGAGAACTCCTCGTCACCTACACCATGGTGACCGATTACAACGACAATCCCAGGAACCTCAGCGGTCTGCAATTCTCCGGCGACGGGGGCAAAACCTGGGGGCCACGTCACGACTTCCTGGCTGAGCATCAGCCCATGATTTATGTTCCCGAGGCGGATGGATCGCTGGTCGCGATTCCGGCCTATCTTCACAAGCAAAGCCCGGATGACGAACGAACCCTCGTTGGAGCCTATACCCGTCTGGAAAATGGCGGACGTCGCGTCATGATAGAACCGCACGGCGTGCGGGTTGTCGAATGGCCGTGGCCGATGGATGCACGATGGGGGTTCGGCTTTTTTGGCAAAGAACCGCTCGCAGGTCTCTATCCACCACAGAGCTGGGTCGCTCTCTGCTTCGATGGCGGAGTCGTCAAGATCAAGGACAAATGGATCGCGACTGCCTATGGACTCAGAAAGGGCTATTCCCAAAGCGAGAACCTGGTCATGGAATCCAATGACCACGGTCGAAACTGGCGTTACCTCTCAACCATCGCGACCGGCAAGGATCTGCCCGAGAAGGCCGAAGGCCCAAATGAGTCTGCAATGATCCAGCTGGCCGACGGCGATCTGATGGCTCTGTTTCGTGTGGGCAGCGGCAAACAATGGAATTTGCGTCGAGCTTACAGCCGTGACGATGGGCGTTCCTGGAGCAAGGCTGAGCCGATTCCTGCTTACAGCGTCGAACCCAGCTTGCTACGAATCAGGAATGGGACTCTGGCTCTCTCAACGGGCCGGCCCGGAATTCGTCTCTGGCTTTCTACAGATCCACGAGGCCAGGAGTGGCAGGAGATCGATATCGTCGAACATCACAATCGCTGGGCGCAGGATGCAACATACCGCATTGGTTCGTATGAGGGTGGCGTTCACCATGCAGCTGCCACGGGAAATGAGCAGTGGCAGACTTCATCCTATACAGAGATGGTAGAGACCGCGCCCAATCGTATCTTGCTGGTGTATGACCGAAGCGCTAAGCCAACACCGGAAAACAACAGGGATCTGAGCCGAATCTTTGTTTTGCCCATTGAAGTAGAGAGGGATTAGTCGGATCAAGGTCCAGTTGAAGGTGCAATCCTAGAGTTTAGCCCCAAAGTAAGGAATCATGAGACTCTCTGCCTGTTTCTTTCTCACTTGTTCGCTCTGCTTCGCTCTGGTCAGCCGTGTGCCGGCAGTGGAACCCCTGGACGTGGCCATGAGTCCGGAGCAAATGCTGCTTCCGGGCGGATTGCAGCCATTCATGTTTCAATCACACAAGGGGACCCTGGTAGTCCAGGCGCAGATGCCATTTCCCCCTGGATACCTGCAACCTGCGAAGAATGCGTATCCCGGATATCCGGGGAATATTCGCTCGACCGATTTTGGCAAATCCTGGAAAACATGGAAGCCGGCCACTGAACAAGGAACAGGGCCAATCTTCGAAGGCAACGTGACCCAGCTCAAGGATGGCACCATTCTTGTCGTGGAATGGGTCGCTGAGGGACCGCAGCCTGATGGATACTTCTTAGGCAAGCTCTGGGAGTCTCAGAATGAATGGGAGACCTTGAAGGGACCCTTTGAGTCCAAAGTCTTTCTGCCCCAGGGTAAGAGCGGATTCGATGACGGCGGTCGCCCCTACGGCGGCGTGAACTTTCATCGAACGCTCATCGAGATGCCGAATGGAGATTTACTGGCAACAGCCTACGGCTGGTTCAAGGAGGATGTCACTCCGTCCTCTTACATGAAGACCATGATGAAGTTCCGTTCTCTCCTACTGCGATCCAAGGATCGCGGCCGAAACTGGGCACTGGTAAGTACGATTGCCGTCGATCCGGCGGTTGGAGAAGAAGGATTCTGTGAACCTGTCCTTCTTCGTGTTTCTCAGGGTAAGCGCAAAGGGCGACTCATTGCGCAAATGCGCACCGGATCAAACAAGGTCCTGACTGACCCGAAATTCAATCTGATTCATCAAACCGAATCCGACGATGAGGGAAAGACTTGGACTCGTCCGCATCCGCTGAGCTTCCAAGGAGTGGATCCGGACTTGATCGAAATGCACAATGGTGTCTTGGTAGCCGGATTCGGCTGGAGGACTCCGGAGTCTGTTCAGAAATCGACGGATCCTCGATTGCCAGGCGGGGAGCAGCACACGCCAGGTCGAAAAATCGGTCCCCAACATGGAAACTATGTGGCCTTCAGTTTGGATCAAGGCCTCTCCTGGTCTCAGATCACGCAAGTCACTCACGAACTCACCACTTCTTATGTAACCGTCCGCGAAGTTCAGCCAAACCGGCTACTTCTCGTGTATGACAAGAATTGGTGGGATCACAAGGATCGTGCCGTAGCCGGCAGGTTCATTGATGTACGCAGACATTGAACGCCCTCGACTCTTTGATGACGAGAAACCATGTTCAATCGGCCAGCATCTTTGATTCTTCTCGTGCTGTTTGTCTTGTATTGGTTAGAACATCACGCACCAGCGCAACCGCGACCCAAGTCTCAAGCCACGATGGCAGAAATCGAAGCATTCTGGCAAAAGACTCTGGCCCGAGTTTCAGCAGAGCCACTTGATGTCGAAACAGAGCCGGTCAGGGAGGCTTTGCCCTATAAGAAGTATCGGATCACCTACCGTAGCTTGGATGGCGTGAAGGTGAGAGCCTATCTGGGAGTTCCGATTCAAGGGGAGACAACGGCCAGGCCGCTACCAGCGATCGTCACGGCGCCTGGGTATGGAGGCCGGGAGCAAGGCGTGATGCTGGACGAGTGCCAGCGTGGTTATATTGTTCTGCAGGTTTTTCCGCGTTCTCAAGGAGAATCCGCGGATTTATGGAAGATCGACGGGCAAGACAAGCTAACTTGGCACATCAATCAACCAGAAGGTTATTACTATCAGGGAGCCTACGTCGATGTGATCCGGGCAATCGACTATCTTCACTCTCGGTCGGATTTAGACAAGGGTCGAATTGGCTTGATGGGAACCAGTCAGGGTGGGGGTATCGTCCTGGCTGTGGGTGGACTGGAACCGCGAGTTCAAGCAGTTGTAGCTCATGTGCCATTTCTTTGCGATATGAGAAGGGCTGCAACGATTGAAGGATCGCTTATTAGGAAGCTCCTGGAGGACTACCACGCCCTCAGCCCTGAAAACCTTCGGACCCTGGATTATTTCGATCCACTCAATCTCGGTCAGCGACTCAAAGCACCGACTCTGGTCAGCGCAGGAGGCCAAGATCGAGGATGCCCTGCTGAAACGATTAAGACGGTCTTTGAAAGACTGGCGGGTATCAAGTCGCTGGTTTACTACCCAGAGTTACCTCATACCTCTGCGGGAGATTTTTACAGGATGAGTTGGGAATGGATGGGCCGTCATCTGGCCAGCCACTAAGATTACTCCCGGTACAAGGACCAAGGGCCGAGTTTTCTCGATGTCGTGTTCCCTTCCAGATAGGAGAGGATCATAATATTCTAAGCTGCACCGCCAGAGATCCGCGAACCGGATTAACGCGATGAATCATGCCTCCCAGAAAGAGATCAAACGAATCTTCTTGTTCTGGCTCGTAGGCAGCCTTGCGTTCCTGAAGGTCGCGCAGCAAGGATTTACGCAGAGTTCGAGGCTGACTGCCCAAGTAGAGCAGCACTATTCCAAGGGTTCCGAGCTCATGCAGAGGGGAGAGTTGCAGGCCGCTGAGCAAGAGTTGAAGCAAGTGACAACGTTGGCGCCCCAGATTCCGGAGCCTTACTATCTGCTCGCCAAGATCTCCATCGCTAGAGGTAGTTTGGATCAGGGAGAATCACTATTGCTTAGAGCGCTCCAGCTGAAGCCTGACTTTGCTGAGGCCCAACAGACACTGGGTGGGATCTATTTGCAGCGTAATGACTATGTGCGTGCCCGGTCGGCTTTCGAGCACACCCTTCGGTTGAAACCCGGTTACGCAGTCGCACATGTGAACCTCGGACTCGCCTTCATCGGCCTGAAGCAGTCCACGCAAGCTATAGCGGAGCTAAAGACAGCCATCGAGCTGGCCCCACAAGCGTCTGCCACACTCTTTCGAGCCTGCTATCAGTTGGGTGCTCTTTACTATGGACAAGGTGATTATCGCTCTGCGATTTCACCTTTCGAGCGAGCTCGTCCGCTCAACCCTACGCATCCCGAACTGTTACTGTCGTTGGCCGACATCTACCTGAAGCTGAATCGCTTAGCAGAGGCGACTTCAGTTCTGAAAGAGGTTGAGAGAATTGCTTCTGCCACGCCAGCCTTGCGCGCGCCTCTGGGCTTGCTGCTGGCTCAGAATGGCCGGTACGAAGAGGCGGCACAACAACTGGAGACCGCACAAAAATCGACTGCTTCGTTTGAAGTGTTCTACGGACTGGGTACGGTGTATATCGAACTCAAGCGATATTCCGAAGCCGTTACGGCATTCTCAGAGGCTCTTCGGATCCAGCCGAATCACGCCCGAACCCACTTTCTGAAGGGTCAGGCACATGCTGCCCAGGGAGACCCGAGAGCTGTGGAGTCGCTGCGCCGGGCGGTTGTACTCGATCCGAGCCAGGACCCTGCGTGGGAAGCGTTGGCAGAACAGCTTTTTCGTGCCCGAGCCTCTCCCGAGGTCCTCAGTTTGTTTCAGGGATACGCGGAGAGATTTCCCCAAAAACCCATGGCGCATCTTCTTTTGGGTGAGGCGTGGGTGCACCGGCAACGACTCACGGAAGCACTCGCCGAGTTTAAGCAGGCCGTGGCTCTGGATTCCACTCTGGCACGTGCCCATGTTTCAGTCGGGTTTGTCTATATGGAGCTGGGTCAACAAGAGAACGCCAGACAGTCGTTCCAGGAAGCACTGCGAGCCGATCCGGATCAAGTGCTGGCCAGCTTCTACATGGCTGATTTGTTGAGTCATGCCGAAGATATTGAACCGGCGTTGGAGCTGTTGAACCGGACGATCGAATTGAAGCCGGAGTATGTGGATGCGTACTTTGAACGTGGCAAGCTTTATCTGAGACAATCGCAATTCCAAAAGGCGGTTGCTGATCTTCTCAAGGTCATTGCGCTGAAGCCTGATCGGGCACAGGCTTATTATGTTTTAGGTAGGGCTTATCAGGGTTGGGGTAAAAGAGACGAAGCAAACCAGGCATACCAACGATTTGCGGAGCTGAAAGAAAAACTGTCCGGAAGCCTCAAGAAGGTTGACTGAACCGTCAGGGATCGTCTGGCGGAATTGCTGCGATGGTGTGGTAGAGGGCTGAAGCTTCGAGAACTGGTTGACATTCACGTGACCGCGTTTATCGTTATTGTTACCTGTGGCAACTAAACGTTAGGAGGAGCGGAGCGATAGTGACTTACTCTGCATTTCTCTTTCATCCTACAAAGATTCGTTTGCTCTGGATTCTGGGCTTGCTCAGCTTGCTTGTGCTGCCCAGCGTTTTCACGGAGCACGCCAGCGCTCAACTCAGCAGCATGCCCCTCTCTGTCGAACAGGCAGGACGTAAGCTTTACACCGAGCACATTCACCGGGTATTCGAGCAGCGGTGTCAGACCTGCCACAACGGGGCCGCCAAGCAGGGTGGGCTTGATCTGACAACACGGGAGAACCTCTTGAGGGGAGGCAGCCGAGGCCCGGCAGTGGTTCCTGGGAATGCCAAAGACAGCCTGCTTTACAAGTTGGTCACTCATCGTCAGGAGCCGGGCATGCCGCTCAAGGGCGACCGACTCCCTGACGACACCTCTGCCCTCATCGCACTATGGATCGATCTCGGCGCGCCTTATAACGACGCGCTACCAGCAGCGAGCGGAAGCATGCCCGTACGTGGTGCGGACACGGTCCCAAAGGACAGCGGCCATCCGTTATTTGACAAAGTGCGTCCCATCCTCGAGACAAAATGTTTGAATTGTCATGGCGGGAAATTTAAGCAAGCTGGCCTGGACCTCTCATCTCGAGACAAACTGCTGCGCGGGAGCGACGTTCACAAGGATATTGTCGTGCCGGGCAATGCGGATGCAAGTCTGCTGATCAAGAAGATCAAGCATCTCCATGAGCCGGGTATGCCTTACCAGAGCGCAAAACTTTCCGAGGAGATGATTGCCAGCGTCGCCGCCTGGATAGACGCCAAAGCTCCTTATTCGAGCGACCTCCAATCGGCAGTTGCAACAGATCAGAAGGCATTCTTGCATGGCAGCGATCATTGGGCCTATCAGCCTCCCAAACGGCCGCCGCTGCCCAAAGTCAGCAATCGGGCCTGGGTGCGCAGTCCAATCGATCTTTTCATCGCTGCTGAGCACGAAAAGCGGCGCCTTGAGCCCATGCCCGAAGCAGACAGGCCTACACTATTGCGCCGCGTCTATCTCGATTTGATCGGTCTTCCTCCGACTCCCGAAGAGATCGAAGCCTTCTTGCGTGACACTTCTAACAACGCGTACGAAAAAGTTGTCGACAACTTGCTATCCAGGCCAGCGTACGGCGAGCGCTGGGGCAGGCATTGGATGGACCTCTGGCGCTACAGCGACTGGTATGGCTGGCGCACCGGGGGGGACGTGCAGAATAGTCAAAGGCACATGTGGCATTGGCGCGATTGGATCATTGAGTCGCTCAACGAAGACAAGGGTTACGACCGTATGATCCTTGAGATGCTCGCCGGTGATGAGATTGCGCCAACCGATCCAAAAACCCTGCGCGCCACGGGGTACATCGTCCGCAATTGGTATCGATGGAACCGTAACGCCTGGCTCAAAGAGACTGTTGAGCACACCGCGCAGGGATTTCTGGCCATGACATTGAAATGCGCGCGCTGTCACGACCATAAGTTCGACCCCGTTGCACAGGATGAGTACTATCGCTTCCGCGCGTTCTTTGAACCCTACGATGTTCGAACGGATCCTTTACCCGGAGAGCCAGATGTACTCAAAGCCGGCCTGCCTCGGGCGTTTGACTCTGAGCCCAGGGATATTGATGCGAATGGCCCAGCCATCTACGCTGAAACCTATCGTCTCATCGCTGGAGATGAAAAGAATCCCGACAAGGAAAATCCTCTGTCGCCCGCCGTTCCCGAGATTCTGGGCAAGCTCGCAGAGCCGATTAAACAGATTAAAGTGCCCCTGGAGGCCTACTATCCTTCCATCCAGCCGTTTGTACAACGCGACTTGCTTGAGGGAGCAAGATCAGAGATTAACAAAGCAGAAGCCAATCTCGAAGAGACCCGACAAGCCTTGTCGCTTGCAGAGAAGCGTGCTGCAACTCCTCAACAGCACGAAGACGCCAAGAAGGCTGCCCTCGATAGTTTTGAAAAAGAGCTCAAGCCCATCTTCGACAGGCGCTGCGTCTTTTGCCATGGGGATTATTATCCGCGAAATGAGTTTCGTGTTCTGAGCGTAGCGTCGCTTCTCGAAGGTGGCATCGAGGATGGACCTGCAGTCGTTCCAGGCAACAGCGCGGAGAGTCCGCTGATGAAGAGATTGAGTGGAGAAAAACAACCCCGCATGCCCGGCGAGGCGCCGCCCCTACCAAAAAGCGAAATTGAGCACATCACCAGATGGATCGACAACTTGCCGCCTTCGGAACCGCAGTTGGCTTTACGAAAAGCGCAGGAAGCTATTGCACTCGCCGAAAGGAAGCTGCCCTGGAGGAAGGCTAACCTGCGGGCTCTTGAAGCGCGCATCGCCGCAGACCAGGCTAGGTTCTCCGGCCCTCAGGACTCGAGGTGGGAGGAGCTTGCCAAGGTGGCGCGTGACGCTGAGCGCTCCGCAGAGCTGCTTAAGAGCGAGATCAACCTCCTGGATGCGCAGCAACAACTGGCTGATGCCCTTCGAGCCCTGCCCGCGAACAAGCGCGAAGCTGAGCAAGTACGTGAAAAGAGGGTCATGGTTGCGACCACCCAGCTCAAGGCTGCCCAGGACGCGATCGGTAGAGCGAAGGATGAATACACTCCAATTGGCAAGTTGTACCCAAAGACCAGCTCCGGTCGGCGAACTGCGCTGGCGCGTTGGATGACTCGGAACGATAATCCGCTTACAGCCCGGGTCGCCATCAATCACATTTGGATGCGCCATTTTGGAGAACCGCTGGTGGCTTCGGTGGACGACTTCGGTCTGAGAGCGCAACCGCCGTCACATCCAGAGCTTCTTGACTGGCTGGCCTCGGAATTCGTGGAAAGCAAATGGAGCATGAAGCACATCCATCGTTTGATGGTCACCAGCAGCACCTACCGTATGCGTTCATCGGCCAGCCGTCCCAACCACCCCAACTTGGCTGCCGACTCAAGGAATCGCTATCTCTGGCGAATGAATCAACGCCGCATGGAGGCTGAAACGGTCCGCGATAGCACTCTGTTTGTCGCCGGAGAGTTAGATCAGACGATGGGTGGGCCCGAGTTGGATCAGTATGCGGGTCAGACTTCTCGCCGGCGCAGCCTCTACTTTACGCACACGCCAAGTGAGAATATGCAGTTTCTTAAACTGTTCGACCAGGCGGATGCCGGCGGCTGCTATCGGCGCTTCGAAAGCATTGTGCCGCAACAGGCATTGGCTTTGTCCAACAGCGAGATGAGCTTCACTCAGTCGCGCCTGCTAGCCCGCAAGATCTCTACGAAGGTAGGTAACAACGAGCAAGAATTTGTTCTGGCCGCCTTCAAGAGGGTTCTGGCGAGGGTACCTTCGGCAGACGAGGAAATCGAAAGCTTGAAATTCCTCAAGCAGCAAACACAATTGTTGAAGGATTCCACCAAACTGACCAAATTCAAATCGGGCGATGTCAGCGAGGTACCAGCTGCTGGCAATCCTTCTCTTCGAGCCCGTGAGAGCTTGGTCCACGTGCTAATCAATCGCAACGAGTTTGTGACGATTCGATAAGAGATGATTGGGGAAACCATCCTACTGATGAATCGCCGCGCCGGTAATCATCGAAACCAAGTGGCGTTTGCCGGGCGACTACAGTAATGCGAGGGCAAAAACTGATGTCACGAAACTGTTGCGGAGGCGTGCACCGTAGAAGCTTTCTCTCCGACATGGGGATGGGTGTCACTGGCATGGTGCTCGGCGCTATGCTCCATCGCGATGGCTTCGCGAAATCAAACACGGCTGAAGAAGCGTGGATACTGCCCGACGGCAAACCTCACTTTGCTCCGAAAGCAAAGAGTGTCATCTGGTTGTTTATGCAAGGTGGCGCAAGCCATATTGAAACCTTCGATCCGAAGCCGGCTCTCAACAAATACGGAGGCATGACCATTGGCGAAACTCCGTATGCGCACGTCCTCAAGTCAAAATACAACACGAACACCGTTCTGTTTACTGGTAAGGAACGAGGACTATTTACCAAGCTTCTCCCGGTTCAGGTCGACTTTCGCAAACGAGGTCAGAGCGGTGTCGAGGTGACTGACTGGTGGCCAAATGTAGGCGACTGTATCGATGACCTCTCGGTTATTCGCTCCATGTGGACCACCGACAATAACCATGCCGCTCAAACGCAATTCCACACTGGACGACATATCTTTCAGGGCATCTTCCCTTCGATTGGCTCCTGGATTCACTATGGACTCGGATCGTTGAACGACAATCTCCCCCAGTTCGTTGTCATGGGCGGAACCTTCGGAGACAACGAGGGAGGACCGGCGGGTTATTCAGCGGATTATCTCGGGCCCCAGCACAACGGAATCATCATCGATGTCGACCAAGCAAACCCGCTGCCTTTCTCCTTTCCAGTTGAAGGCGTGTATAAAGAAGAGCAGGAAGCGGAGTTTCGCTTGCTGCGACGTTTCAATGAGCTTGAGGCAGTCCAGTACCCCCAAGACCCAGCGATGCTGGCCCGTATTAAATCCTATGAGCTGGCTTTCCGAATGCAGACCTCCGTTCCCGAACTCTTGAAGTTTTCCGAAGAGAGCTCCGAAACCCACCGACTCTACGGACTCGACAACAAGGTGACGCGGCCATTTGGTGAGATTTGCCTGACGGCGCGCCGGCTTGTCGAGCGGGGGGTGCGCTTCGTGCAGCTGATTCACGGCTACTCAACGGATACACTGGGATGGGATGCTCACTTTGAACTGAAGAAACTTCACGGCCGAACTTGTTCTGAGGTGGACAAGCCGATCGCTGGGCTGCTGAAGGATCTTAAGCAACGAGGCATGCTAGAGGAAACCTTGGTAGTTTGGGGTACTGAATTCGGACGCACGCCCGGAGTACAAGGGAAGACGGATGGGCGCGACCATCATCCTTCGGCCTTTAGTTGCTGGATGGCAGGTGGCGGAATCAAGGGCGGCATCGTTCATGGTGCTACCGACGAGCTTGGCTACCATGCTGTTGAAAATCGCCACTATGTCACCGATCTTCATGCGACGGTTTTGCACCAGCTTGGGCTTGACCCGCGCAAGCTCGATGTCCCGGGCCAGAAGCGAATCGAGATCGACTACGGCCAACGCATTAACGAGATCATCGCGTGACGAACCCGGTCGGCGATGGGTGAGTCTGAGCGCGATTGCCACTATCGGTTTGACGCTCTTTGCTGCTCAGCGACAACCAATACCTTCTTTCGTGTCCGGATGACTAGGCTGCCGTCAGCGATCGCGGGCGTCGCCACGATACTCTCGCCCACGTCATTCTTGGCGAGCACCTCGTAGTTGGAACTATTCTTAAGCACCACGACGACCCCGTTCTCTCCTGCCACATAAATCTTACCGTCGCCAGAAACCGGTGACGCGAAGTAATCGCTCGGGTTCTCGATTCGCTGAGGAGTTCGCAGGGGTTGGCCTGTCTTCGTGTCGAATACGGTGCTAATGCCGCCTCCTTTGATCAACAGCATCCGGCCGTCAGATACAAACGGCGAGACGATATGGTCGGTATGTTTTGTCTTGTGCTTCCAAAGTAGACGCGAAGTGCTCACATCGCCAGAGCCGCCTCCGCGAACTGCCATGATGTACTCATCGGCGGCCTGCTCGCCCTTGGCCGTGAAATCGGCTCCCGCGAAGTTGTCCGGATGCAGAAAGGCGAGATCCAACTCCCGGCCTTCCAGAAAACCGTCCTTGTTAAGGTCACCGCGGTCGAAGGTCTTCCTCAAGAAAGCCTCTGGAACCGGTGTCTCGCCCACGAACGCCTGAATTTCGGCCTTTGTCAACTTGCCGTCTTTGTTCCCGACCTTGTCCTGGTCAACCGCTTCCAACCATTGGTTGGCCATTCCACCACTCTGCAAGGAAACATAAATCACGCCGTCCACGCAAACGGGCGTCGTCTTGATGTTGCGCAAAAGAGTTTTTGCATACCAGCGTCGGCGGCCTGACGCCGGATCATAGCCGATCAGCATACCGGTTCCCGCCACGACCACGTCATCTCGCCCTTCTGCGTTACAGACGATTGGATGCGAATAGTTCACCGCCATATCCAGCCGATCGTCCGTCCACCGCAGCTTGCCTGTCGACTTGTCGAAAGCATACATTGCGGGGGACAGATCGTCATCCTGACAGAACAGCACCATGTCTCGATACAGGACAGGCGACATGCCCGGTCCCCATTTGAAAATGAAGAAAGGCGTTGGCAGCTTCTGCTGCCACAGATCACGACCCGTGCGCGCGTCGACCGCCACCAGGCCGAGCGTGCTGAAATAGAAGTACACCCGCTCGGCGTCGGCGGCAGGCGTCGTGCTTGCGTGGCTGTTTGTTTGCTGCACCTCTGCCAAGCGCCCTGTTTGCCAATCGCGTCGCCACAAACTCTTGCCGCTTGCGGCATCGAACGCGAAGAGGGTCACCGTTTCCTTACCTGTCATCCCGCTCACGAAGACACGCCCCGCAGCAACGGCTGCGCCGCCCACGCCCTCACCGATATCGGCCGACCAACGGACATTTTCCGTGGCAGAAAACTTCAAGGGGAGCGATTTGGTCGTTGCCGAAATCCCGCTACAGTTCGGGCCTCGGAATTGAGGCCAGTCTTCGGAGCGCGTGCTCTTCCAAGCGGAAAGAACCAGCAAGAGTGTTGCGACCAGCGTGCGGCATGAGCCGACACTAGATCGAGAAGGGTGTGTATATTGCATGTTTGACATCCTCAAAAGTGGCTCGGAGTCGGCCGCGTAGCGAATCAGCGAGTGGCTTGGACGCGCAACCTGCAATCAGGGACTGGTGCCAGCTCCCCAATCGGAGACCCCTGGAGTCGTCCGCTTGTGGTGTTTTGCCAATCTAGATTCGAGCACTCGTTCATCGTGCTCTTGAGCGAAGAAGACTTTATCGAAAGCTTCTTGCGAAGGTTCATTCCGCGGGCCTGAGTGGTATGACCCCAATCGTAGGCCTACACGGCGTATTTCATGACAAACTCTTCATCTACTTCGATTCCCAGTCCTGGCTTCGTCGGCACGCTGATAAACCCGTCCTGTAACGGGAAGGATCCCTTAGCGAGTCCATTGCGCCAGGGGTTTTCAGACTGGTCGAGTTCCAGCATCGGAGTGTCCGTCGGAAAACCCCAATGCGGGTCGGGAAGTAATGACAACAGGTGAACCGTGGCCGCGATCAGGATGTCGGCACCCCAGCAATGAGGAAGGCACCGAATACCAGACAGGGCCGCCGTCTCTGCGATGAACAGCGCCTCGCCGATTCCGCCGCATAGGCTGACGTCCGGCTGAATGATATCCATTGCTCCCCGATCGATCAGGTCCTTCGCACTGGCTCGCGAATCTACACCTTCACCTGCCGCCAATGGAAGCGGCAGCTTACGCCTCAGTTCTTCGTAGCCAGCGTACTTCGGTGTTACCTCCGGAAGTGGCTCTTCAAACGCGTCGAAACCGAGCTTGTGCAATTCATGCCCCATTTCGAGGGCGGTTGCCATCGTGTAAGCTCCGTTGCCGTCAGCCATCAGACGAATGTCCGGGCCGACGGCTGCGCGGATGGCGGCTGCAACCTTCGCTTCGCGCGAAACTGAGTATCGTCCAATTCGCATCTTTAGCGCTTTGAAACCCTGCTTCACCATCTGGGTAGCTTCTTTCGGAAAGAGTTCTTCAGGTTCAAAACCTTCCAGGTAGTTCATCGCAGATGCGTACACGGGAACGCGGTCGCGCTGCCGCCCGCCGAAGAGCTCTGCCACCGGCAAGTTCAGCGCTTTACCTCGAATATCATTGAGCGCAATGTCCACCGCCCCGACGGCCATTCCGTTGCCGAAATTCGGCCCCCACATCAGGCGCCAGAGGCGACGGTATTCCAAGGGATTCTGCCCAATCAATAGCGGCCGCAAATGGTCTTCTATGGTTCCTCGAGCACCGCTGATTGGCGCGGTCTCGCCCCAGCCAACCAGCCCTGTGTCGGTCTCAATCTTGACCAGCAGCACCTGACGAGTCTTGTCCAGCGGAACCGAGACAGAAACCCCCATCGGTCTTGTCAATTTGTGCCGCAGCAGGTACGTCTTCACAGCCGTGATCTTCAGCTTGGGAGTGCCTGATCGCGGCGTGGTTTGAGCTGCTAGAGCCGTCCACGGAGAGCCGGCCAAGCCGCCCGCGGCAACAAAGCCACCTGTTTGGAGGAAACCTCGACGAGTCGTTTTAATATCAGGCATTCGATCGGCCTTTGCTGGTAATTTATGTCGACGGGGGAAGGGAAAGGACTTGACGCCTCGGCAATCTATAATTTATCCTTTCGAACTCAGTCAAGCGAAAAATACTCTCAATAGTGCCGACCCTAGAGCTCAATTCCTCCACGCGAAAAAAGGAAAGGCCCAAGATGGCTTTTGATATTTTTGAGCGCGAAAGTGCTCGTGAACGTCTGGCATCTCTCTTGCGAAAGGCGATATTCACCGGGAAACTCAAGGCAGGCGAAAGAATTGTAGAGAGCCAGTTGGCCAAAGAAATGGGAGTAGGACAGCCCACTATCCGTGAAGGGCTTCACGTTTTGGAGAATGAGGGTCTGGTGACTCGCACTCCCATGAAAGGCTGTCGGGTAACCTACCTTTGTGTCGAGGATATCGCGAAGATCTACGATGTTCGAATCGAGTTGGAAGTCCTGGCGGTTGGGAAGATCCCTGAGTCGGCCGTGCCACAGCTTTGCAAGCGACTGGAGACGGCAGTTGAAAAGATGCGAAGGGCCACTGAGCGGAATGACATTGAAAGCTGCGCACGCAGTGATTTTGAATTTCATCGCGCGATCTGGGAGGCGTCCGGCAACGAGTTTCTGGTTAAGTCGTTGTTATCCCTCACAACACCGCTCTGGGCCTTCAGCGAGATCTACTACTATGACAACCACAGCAAGCTCCCGGCTGAGGATGTCGTTCTTCACCGGAAGATCCTGAACATCATCAAGTCGGGAAGCTCTGTCTCCAAAAAGCAGGAAGCAACGCGAAAGATCCTCGAGACCTTTTGCGAGAACTCTCTACAGTACTTTCCGCGGCCAGTCGAACACGTCAAGCCACAACTGGCCAGTGTGCTATAGCATCCAACTCACCATACCGAAACAGCCATCCACGAGATTGTTGTGCCGGAAACGAAGAATCCGTGAGGTGTTGATGTGAACGCCATCGACACTTTCGAACGGCATTCACGCCCGGACAAAAGCTATCAGCATCCCCGGACCCCGCCACCAGTGCAGCTTCACTAGGAGACCGAGGCAACGGTCGATTTCAGTCTAGGGAAGACAACCAGCGCATTCTTCCAGGCGATTCGCTCGTAGGTTTCCGCGTCGAGGTTCAAGGTTTGCAGCGTGCGTGTGAACGCCGGCGGCCAGTACAGAGGTGCATCTGTGCCAAAGCAAAGCTTTTCGCTACCTGTTACCTCCAACAGAGAACGCACTGAGCCGGTATAGAAAAGCCGCATTGTTCCCAGATCAAAAGATACATTGGTTGGACGTTGTTCCAGCCAGGCATCTATCGCAGCATCCAAAGTACCCAGGACCCCCACACCCATGTGGGCAGCCACAAAGTTGAGCGCGGGAAACTTAGCGGCCAGCCGGAAGAAGCGGTCGCAAGTAACGTATGGCGCGTCGTTTGCGACATGGCTAAGAATGGGCAGTTTCCGTGGAGCGATCTCCTCTTCAATGAGCTGAACAAGATGTCGATCGAGAATATCGTATTGCCCCAGATGGGGGTGAAGCTTGATGCCGACAACTTTGGGATGGTCTGCAAAATCGCGAATCCAGCGGATCGAATTCTGATAGTGATGCGGGTGAACCACGAGGAGAGCAGACAGCATGGGTTGTTTTTCGACTTCTTGAATCGTGTATCGATTTCCCAGCTCGATACCTCCGTAGCAGGCCTCCGCAGAAAATGAAATCGCGTGAGTGATTTCACCCAGCCTGAGCAAGTGGCACAGGCGCTCTCCGTCAGCGCTCATGTCTGCCCGATCGAATTGGCCTAGATGGGTATGAACATCAATGAGCGGCATGAGGAATCGCTCCTAAGTGAGACGGTCAAACGAGCTTGCCTGAGGGGCAACATTCGAAACTGAATCAGACAACAAACAGAAAGCTCTCTATTGCCCAACAAGCCGGCCGATAAAGGTCCACTCTGACCGCCGACGAGGGCCTTCGAGCTTGTTCTCGCCTCCCGTTCCGATAATCCGCCTGTCGAGCCAGAAGAACTGATCCACAAACACTTCTTCAGGCAAAGGAGATATCTCGCCAAACTGCCTGCTTTGGAGATCTAATGCCCAGACCTTTTTTGCGAAACTAAAAACCAGCAAACGCTCTTCCAGCATCAACGAACTGAACGGTATCGTTCCGCGGGCCTCGCGGGGCAATGAAGCCATCTGTCCCCATTTCTTTTGGTGGACGTCATAGCGCCAAACCTCGTCATACTCCGTCGTTGGATCGGTTTTCAGCTGCTGATCAATTCCTCCAACCATCCAGATTGACTCCCCATCCGTCTCTGCGCAAAACAGCCAGCGTTTCGCACCAGGAAACGATGGTAGCTGCTGCCAACCCCTTTTGGGCTGAACAGTATCGAAGAAGAGCAAATCCTGAGTAGCGGACTTCGAAGTGCAGCATGTGCCAGAGGTGTCATAAGGTTCAAACTGAGTTAAGCCGCCCAGCAAGAAAATGGAGTGGCCAATACGGACCGCCCTGGCAAAGACTCGAGGTCCTGGCAGGTCACCAAGCTTGATCCATCGGTAACCCTTGTCGTTCCACTCCAAAGCGTAGATCTTCGAGCTCTCCTGTTTTTCCGCACTGTGTCCACCCAGGACATAGAGCCGGTCGCCCACCACCACTGAAGCTGCGTAACTTAGGGCGAGTGGCATATCAGGGAGCTCTTCCCAACGTTGCGTGGTCGGATCAAAGGCATGAGTCCGGGTGGTGTAGAGCTTGCGAATCCAATTCCCCTTCTGGCCTTCCCAATAAGATCCTCCCGCAATGATCAGCTTCCCATTCAGGATGCCGGCTGCGTAACCGGCTCGAGGCTCAGGTAGAGGAGTCGAAAGGCTCCACTCGACGGAGAGTGGCGTCTTCGACTCCCCAAAGCACAGCGCCTGACACATCGAGGAAGAAAAGGCAATCAGAAGAAGTAACTGATTTTTCATCGTTAACTGCAATCAGCCAGATGCAGTTTTCTCGAAGGCGTGAGTCCTGCGATGAATTGGCCGCCAAAAATTCTTGACAATCTATAATCTGTGATTTATTCTCTGTCAACCTTTTTTAGGGACTTCACTCAGACGCTGAACCTCTGCCTGCGATCGGCAGGCATTTGTCTCTCGTTTTCCGACACCGCTGGTGAGATGCATTTTCCTTCCATCCTCGGAATGCCTAGTCAAGGAGGAATCCCGTCATGAAGTTCTCGGCGGCCTTATCAAACCTATACAAACCTTTGACAGCTTGTTTGACACACTCAGGGCTTGCCCTCCTCGGAGCTTGTTTGCTTCTGCTGTTGCTCTGTCCGGAAGGCCACAGTCAGGTTTCCACAGCCACCCTGGTGATTGCTGTGGAAGATCAAGCCGGCGCGCTGGTACCGGATGCGACAATCACGGTTCTACACACTGCAACTGGTATCGCCCGGACAGTTCAATCCAACGATGAAGGGCTGGCTACAGCCACTGCTTTGCAGCCCGGGGTCTATGACCTCAGTGTGGAAAAGCCTGGCTTCAAGAAGGCAGTGCAGCAAGGACTGGTTCTCACGGTGAATCAAAGGGCCCGGCAGACCATCGTTCTGGAAGTCGGTGAAGTGACTGAGAGCGTCACTGTCGAAGCTGGCGTACCGCTCGTGAACACGCAAAACGCAGAACTGAGCGAGGTCGTGGATGAGCGCAGGGTGATTGAGCTTCCATTGAACGGGCGAAACTTTATGGAATTTGCCACGCTCACGACAGGCATTACAGATGGGGGTGGTAGCAATGCGAAGAATGCGTTCTATTCTGGCTATAAGGCCTATGGTCCTTCAGCAGCCGGAGCACCCACCCAGTACAACAACTATCAGTTGGACGGCGTGAACAACGGTGACGAGTTTTGGAGGAGTTATAACGTCTCGCCTTCAGTGGATGCCGTTCAGGAATTCTGCGTTCAGGTGGGACAGTATCCAGCTGAATTCGGTGGTGGGGGTGGCGCAGTTGTTAACGTCATCACCAAGTCAGGCACAAATAATTTCCATGGAGTCCTATTTGAGTTTCTGCGCAACGACAAACTCGACGCTAAGAACTTCTTTGGGACGTCGAAGGCCCCCCTGCGTCGTAACCAGTTTGGCGGATCCCTCGGCGGTCCGATCAAGAAGGACAAGACGTTTTTCTTTGCCAACTATGATGGCACCCGTGAGAGACGAGGGGTCACCAAAACGGGCTTCGTACCAACGGATGCCATGAAGACCGGTGACCTGAGCGGCTTGGGAAAATCAATCATCGATCCACTGACGAGGCAGCCGTTTCCTGGAAACATCATCCCGACTAACCGCATTGACTCGATCTCGAAAGGACTCATGGCGTATTATCCGGCACTCAACAACCCGGCAAATCGCCAGCAGAACTATGCTGCAAATCCGGCCTCCAGCCTTGATTCGAATTCTGTAGTCGCGCGCCTCGATCATCAATGGAACTCGAACAACCTGATAACTGGCCGCTATACGATCGAGGACATCGATCGTGTACTCCCAGGAACATTTCCTCTGGTCGGCGGTCAGCTCTCGCCCAATCAGTATCAGAATGTAAGCGTCGGCTGGAACAGTACGATCAGCCCGAGATTCCTAAACGAAGTTCGGTACGGTTATAACCGCGTTCGAATCGTTAATACGGGTCAGAACACAGGGAGTTCGATTTCGCAGGATTTGGGCATGTTTTTCGCTGCCAAGGACGATCTCGGCAAGGGATTTCCCGAGAGCATCGGGATTTCGAACTCTCTGGTAAGTCCACTCAGTGAATCCAATCCGTTTAACTCTTCCACGAACAGTCATCAGTTTCTGGACAACCTGACCTACCTCCGGGGAAAGCATACGTTCAAGACTGGCGCAGACCTGAGATGGACCGATGCCTTTGTTGTACTGGCCACTCACGCCAACGGCGCCTATACGTTCGACGGCCTGTATACGGGTGATGGCTTCGGCGATTTCTTGTTAGGGGCTCCCAGCAGAATGCTGATCCAAGCGGTCCCGAACGCGAACGCCGATTACTCTCAGAAAACGGTCGCGTTCTACTTTCTGGATGAATGGAAAGTTACTCCTAAACTCTCCTTGAACGTTGGTATCCGCTACGAGTTTGCACAGTTTCCAATCGAAAAGAATGGCTCGAATTCCATTTTCGATCCTAACCTGGTCAAGGGGAACGTACGGGGAGGTTTGGCCTATCCAAAACAGAATACTCGGGCGAAGGACTTTTACACGAATCAACGTCCTGACTTGCCCTACCGACTGCTCGACCGCGAAGCGATCAACTTGTCAGACAAGAACAATTTTGCTCCGCGGCTGGGAATTGCTTACAGCCCGAATGGCAAGACCACGATTCGCCTGGGCTACGGTTGGTACTATGGTCAAACTGAGCTCATGGATCTCATCAACGACAGCTTATCTAACCCGCCCAGCGCTCAATGGCCTACATTCATCGGAAACAGTGGGGTTCCGAATCTAAACTACAATGGAGATCGCTCCATTGACCCGAATGACTACTTGAAGAACGTGACCTTCGGAGCCCTGGCCACGCTTACTGAACAATTCGTGCAGCCTTACATTCAGCAGTGGAACGCAAGCATCAGCCAAGTACTGGCCAACGACTATGTCTTTGAGGCAACTTATTTCGGAACCAAAACAACTCACGTGGAAGCGTCCCATGATATCAATTGGTCGCCTCCCGCCGCGACGCCACTCATCGATCGCGTGCCCTTCCCGAAATGGGGTCGCGTGTTCGGATTTGTCTGGGATGGAAACGCGCGCTATCAATCCATGCAACTCGCCGCCCGAAAGCAATACTCTAACGGGCTCAATTTCAGGGCCTCCTATACCTACGCAACCTCCTATTCCAACAACGGGGCTCGTCTGGTTTCAGGAACGATCGGTCTTATTCAAGACCCCAGCACCCGTCGGGTTACTGAGGACGGGCCCACGTCCGACGATATTCGCCATCGACTGAGCGTCGACTATCTCTATGACATCCCATTAGCTCGAGCTTTTGGGAATCCGAAGGGATTTGCAGGCAAACTCCTCGAAGGCTGGAGGGTGTCCGGCATCACCACAGCCAGTACAGGCCTGCCACTGTTCATGAACATCGCTGCAGCCAACTGCAATTCATCCTTCTTTAACCGCTGCCGACCCGATTTGGTGGGAAGTCCTGATTTGGGTGGATCGGGCGTTGATAGACCCGCCTTCGATGTCAACGCTTTTGACTGGCCGCTCAACACGGCCAAGCATCCAGCCCAAACCCCACGCTTTGGAAATGCTCCGGTCAACCTGCTGCGCGGGAACGGGCTCCAGGTCTGGGATATGGCGGTCCTTAAGCGGACCCAGATCTCAGAAGCGAAACTTATTGAGTTTCGATGGGAGCTTTTTAACACCTGGAATCACCCTCTCTTCGGCAACCCGAATGGGAATCCGCTGAGTCCAACTTTCGGCCGTACACTCGGTACCGCAGGAACACCTAAGGACTCGCGCAGTATGCAGTTTGGCTTGAAATTCTATTTCTAGACCTTCTAGACCAAACTTTCCGGCAGCTTGTTTCAATTGACCCACGGCAGCCGAGAAGTTTGGTTCCAACGCACCAACAGCCGAGCGAGAGGCATTTCGATTCTCGCTCGGTGGACGTCCAAAGCATTTTCTCGACGGACGATCGGTCCCGCCCAGTTCCTATCTAACTGCAACCTCCACTGTCTTTGCAAAGTAAGCCGAAGAGATGAAGAGAACAGCGTTCATGTTGTACGGAATCATTCTGATCGCCGCCCTGAGCAAATTTGGAATTTTCACCTGCTGGGCTGAACCCTTGAGGGTGACGTTGGGCCCCGAACGGGTCATTATGCAGGACGGTAGTCAACCGTACCTCTTCATGTCTGCAAAAGGCACGCTGGTGGTTCAAGCGCAAAGACCGAGATTGGTGAGCACCGATTATCCGGGGGTGTACGGCACTCTCGTTTCCACGGACGGAGGCAACACCTGGCAGCCTTGGAGTCCGACAAAGAGTCAGGCAGACGGTCCATTCATCGAAGGCAGCGTAGCTCAAATGAAGGATGGATCCATTTCGATCTTGGAGTGGATTGCCAGGGGACCGCAGCGCGACGGCAACTTCAGCGGAAAAATCTGGAGATCATACGACGAGTGGCAAACGATCACAGGTCCATTCGAAGCGCGATTCCATTTGCCAGAAGGAAAGGGAGGATTTGACGATGGTGGAAATCCAGTTGATGGCCTCTTCATTCATCGCACTTTGCTCGAAATGCCAAATGGGGATTTGATCGCTACCGCCTATGGTTGGTTCAAGGAGGACTCGACTCCGTCATCTTACATGAAGAGTATGAACAAGATGCGTGTCGTCCTTTTCCTCTCGAAGGACCGTGGGCTCAATTGGTCCTTGGTTTCGACAGTTGCTGTCGATCCTGCGGTTGGTCAGGAAGGATTCACTGAGCCTGTGCTTGCACGACTCACGCAGGGCAAACAGAACGGGCGGTTCATTGTTCTAATGCGTACCGGCCGCAATAATCCGATTTATCAAACAGAGTCGGATGACGAAGGCAGAACCTGGACCAAGCCACGCGCCTTGCGCCTCCTCGGAGTAAACCCCGACCTGATTGAGATGACCAGCGGCCTTCTGGTTTGCGGGTTTGGTGGCCTTACTGAATGGCTGGGAGAAGGGCGCTACTATCTCGCTTTTAGCCTTGATCAGGGAGCCTCCTGGACGCGGATCACGCAAATCAGTATGGATCCAACCAGCCAGTATCTCACGGTGCGCGAAGTCGCCCCTGGCAGGCTGTTGGTTGTCTATGACAGGGTACCGCACAAGGACAGTGATCTTCCCAAGCCACGTCTCTACATTAGCGGCCGCACTGTAGTAGCGCGCTTCATCGACGTGTCGAAGTAAGAGACCGGTTAGTGCTCGAGCCCACGCGTCTCATCGGAACGAAACTCGAAACGGCTGAGTGCTTGAATCGATCAGAGTTCTGAACTGTTCTAATCGACCGATCCACTGGCATACACCGGTGCACGGCTGGCTGAGTTCCAGCAACTCACCGAGGATGTTTTGACTTCCTCGTCCATTCTGCCAAGGCCTACCCAGCATTGGATGGAGAATAGAATGAAATCGAGTTCCGAATCCGCATGGCAGAGTTTGGGAGGTTATCCAAATGCAGAACAGAACTAAGAAAATCATTATTGCGGCACTCCTTGGGGCATTCGCAATCCTCACTTGCTTGTCGCTTGACGGCGGGCACCGCGGGACTCTGAAAATAACAATTGGTCCTGAAGTGAAAATACTGCCCGAAGGTTTGCAACCTTTCATGTTCCTATCGCGCCAAGGGACTCTGGTTGTTCAAGCCCAATTGCCGACAACTGAAGACAAGGAATTTCCTGGGAGATGGGGCACGGTTCGCTCGACGGACGGTGGAAGATCCTGGCAAAACTGGGCGCCAGCAAAGGAACAGGGGGAGGGGCCGTTTATCGAAGGCAGTGTAGGACAGCTGAAGGACGGAACCATTTTGATCCTGGAATGGGTGGCCCGGGGCCCAAAAGCTGACGGGAACTTTATTGGGAAAGTATGGGAGTCAAAGGACGAATGGAAAACGATTTCAGGTCCTTTTGAAGCGAAATTCTATCTACCCGAAGGAAAGGGGGGCTTTGACGACGGCGGGAAACCAGTGGATGGCCTCTTCATCCATCGCACTTTGATGGAGATGCCCGATGGAAGCTTATTGGCCACGGCGTATGGATGGTTCAAGGAAGACACCGTACCTTCTTCCTACATGAAAAACATGGACAAGTTTCGTTCCCTTCTACTGCGGTCTAAGGATCGTGGACGCAATTGGTCTCTGGTCTCAACCATCGCTGTCGACCACACGATGGGCGAGGAAGGATTCAACGAACCTGTCCTCATCCGTTTGAGTCAAGGCAAGCATAAGGGCCGGTTCATTGTGCTTTTGCGGACTGGAAGTAACAAAGCAAAATGGCCCAACCCGCTTTATCAGACCGAGTCCGACGATGACGGGAAGACCTGGATCAAACCGCATCCTCTGGTTTTCGATGGCGTGAATCCAGACTTGATCGAAATGAAAAACGGCATTCTTGTGGCCGGCTTCGGCTGGCGGACCAAAGAGTCGCGGGAAAAGGTTCCGCAGGGTCAGCCGCGTCGTTTGGGCCAAGAGCACGGCAACTACGTCGCATTCAGCTTAGATCAGGGGGCGACCTGGACTCACGTAACTCGGGTCACGCAAGAACCAACCACGGCGTACGTGACGGTACGGGAATTGCGACCGAATCAGCTTTTCCTGGTCTATGACATTGGCGATGGATGGGGACGCAAATGGGTTGGATTCGAACAAGGAATCGAACGAGCGATTGGAGGGCGTCTTCTAGAGGTACTCAAGCAGCAATGAAGATGACAGTCAGTTCGTGTGGAGTCAAGACTGATTCATCGAGACAACACGCAGCGTGCATGCCATCAAGACCCATTAAACGCTTGGTTTGGACACCGAAGGAAGGGGTTCAGCTAATATCGTTGAGAATCAATCCAGGCACAAAAGTTAAGTCCATGTGGGTTGGACTGGAGCACTCTTGGGCGTCCTATTTCGTCATTGCGGTGTTCTTCACCGCAGTGACCCCGCTGCGAGCTCAGGATGACATTGAGGCGATTAGAAACGAGCTAAGAAACTGTCAAAGAAGCCCAAATCGCGACAATTTCCAACGCTACCAAGCATCGAATCAGGAGTGGAAGGGCAGGATTGCCAGAAATCCTAATGCCAAGCGGACAGTCTTCCTAGGGGATTCGATCACGGACCGATGGAAACTAGAGAAATACTTCAATGATCCCAGTTATATAAATCGCGGAATCGACGGCCAAATTACCGGTCAGATGCTGGGGCGCTTCAAGCAAGATGTTATCGATCTCAAGCCTGAAGTTGTAATCATACTTGGAGGCGCCAATGACATTTCCTTCGGCTTTACGGATGAGGCTATCCGAAGCAATCTGTCTATGATGTGCCAGCTTGCCCAATACAACGGTATTAAGCCGATCCTCTCCAGCATACTGCCTATTAACGACTACTACAGAAAACTTAGCGATCAACTGCCTCCGCAGCGCATCGAAACCTTGAATCGATGGATTCGATCCTATGCTTCAGATCATCACGTTGGTTACATGGATTATTTCTCGCAGTTCGTCGACCAGGACGGATTCCTAGACAGAGAGTTGTCAAATGATGGGGTTCATCCCAACGAGAAAGGTTACCAAATCATGGCGGTGCATGCCCGAGCGGAGCTTAAGAGACATGTGCATTGACCAAAACCCACAATCAGAACGTAAGTTGATGAACTTTGCGGTGATCAAGCGTGTGTGTGCGTTAACGAGCGGGATGATTTCTGCTCTCGGAATGTTTTGCGTCCTAAGCAGTGTAGCTCTTGCGC
>Ga0111539_10001423_pt1 | contig 31879 bp, 23 predicted proteins | sample RhiMethybrSRZTD1_FD_79667 | JGI IMG/M metagenome (GOLD analysis project Ga0111539, IMG submission 79667) | Populus rhizosphere microbial communities from Tennessee, USA - Rhizosphere MetaG P. TD hybrid SRZTD1 (version 2) (version 2) | ecosystem: Host-associated > Plants > Roots > Rhizosphere >...
CACCAGGGCACGCGGCTGGTCTCGACCGATTTCCTCGTCGGCATCGAGTCCCACGACAAGATCGGCGATCATCATCGGCTGCTGGTCGCCAACTGCATCGCGCAGACCGAAGCGTTGATGCGGGGAAAGACCGAAGAGGAAGCGCGGGCGGAGCTGGCGGCGCAGGGCCATTCGGGCGCGGCGCTCGACGCGCTCGCGCCGCACAAGGTGTTCCCGGGCAATCGCCCGTCAACGACGATCATGTATCGCAAGCTGGGCCCGCGTACGCTCGGCATGCTGCTCGCGCTCTACGAGCATCGCGTCTTCACGATGGGCGCGGTGTGGCAGATCAACTCGTTCGATCAGTGGGGCGTCGAACTCGGGAAACAGCTGGCATCGACGATCGCGAAGGATCTCGCCTCGTCAGAACCGTCCAATCACGACAGCTCGACGACGCATCTGATTCGACTCGCGAAGGGTCAGTGATGCCGTCACTGCTGGCGCAGTGCATCCATCGGCTGAATTCGTGCCGCACGCGCGGCCGGAAGCAGCGCTGCAAGCGCCGCGGTAATCAGAAACACGGCGGCTGCGGCCGCCGCCATCGACGGATCGCCGGCACTGACTCCATACAACTGCGCGCGCGCCAAACGCGACGCGGCGATCGCCAGCGGAGTGCCAATCGCAACGCCAACGACGACCACGATCAATCCTTCTCGCACCACCATCTTCGCGATCGAGGCGCGGGTGGCGCCAACGCTCATGCGGATGCCGATCTCACGCGCGCGAAGCGCCACCGAGTACGCCATGACGCAAAAGACCCCAATCGCCGCAAGCAGTAAGGCAATGGCAGCGGCGATCATCGACACGTTGGCGACCAGCCGCTGCTGCAGCAGTGCCTGGTCGACCCAGTCATCCATCGTGAACAGCGCCCGCACGTTATTGCGGCCAAGTCGATTCACGACGTCGACATATCCCTCTCGGGCCGGGGCGAGATCGCCGTTGACGCGAATATGCGCCATCGGATTGACCGCTTGCGCGAGTGTTTGCGTGATGGGCCGAAACACCACGGGCAGATCCGGTTCGTCAATGCGTCCGATCGGCGCATTCGCGGCGACGCCAACAACCGTCAGCCGCGTCACCGCGCCGTTGACGGTGGTCTTCAACTGGCGACCCAGCGGATCGCTGCCCGCAAACAGCCTGTCGGCAACCGACTGGCTGATGATCGCAACCGGCGGGGCGCCGGGATCATCCGTCCAGGCAACATCGCGTCCGCTGATACGTGCGATCCCCGATAGATCGAAGAAGCCTGGCGAGATGAGCTCCGTGAGGCCCATCGCGACATTGGTGTCGCCGGCGGCGCCATCAACAGCAATCGTCGTGCTGCTCAGCGAACCTGGGAAACCCAGATACGCCGGGTAATAAAAGGAGAGAGCCGCCGCCTCGACGCCGCGGACCTTCGACAATTCGTCGACGAGCGCACGCAAATACCCAACGCTCGGTGTGTCGCGAACACCGCTGTTCACCGCCAGCCTGGTCCAGAGAATCGGTTTGGTCCGCGTCGCTGAGTCGTTCGCGTACAAATTGGCGAGCGTCGCTGCGAACAAGCCCGCACCCATCACGAGCACCATCGCCAACGCGACCTGCGTGACGATGACGCCCCGGCCCGCCCACCCCATGCCCTTGATCACGCCGCGGCCGCCGCGCAGGACGTCATCGATCCGCACCGACACCGCGCGATACCCGGGGAGCGCCCCGATCACCATGCCGGTCACGATGGTCGTGATCGCGGCGATCGCGAGCACGCCCGGACTCGGCGTCAGTGGATTCAGCAACGGCAGCGCGCGGGCGACGAGCGCGGGGCCGACCTGCGTGGTCAACCACCACGCGATCGGAATCGCGAACAGCAGAGCGGCAATCGCGAGCAACAGGCCGTCCAGAATCGACTGTTGCAGCAGCCGTCCGCGCGTCGCGCCAAGCGCGCGTTGCACCGCGAACTCGTGATTTCGCCGCAACCCGCGCGCCAGTAACAAGCCGCTGAGATTGATCGCCCCGACGGCGAGCAGCACCGCGGCCAGGCCCATGAGCACGAGGAGCGAACGACCGTATTGCCTGCGGAGCCCGGAAAAACCGTTCGCGAGCGACTCCAGCTGAACGCGCTGCGTCGACACCGCAGCTCGCGCCGCCGCTGGAACCGAGCCGATGGTCGCGTCCTGAATCGCGGGAAAGCGAGCCGCCAATTCCGCGCGCGCGGCATCGAGCGATGCATCGTCAGCCAGGCGGCCGATGAGATACGGCGCTCGGATGGCTGGATTCGGGTTGGTCAGCACCGCGCGCAGGGTCGGAAATGACAAGAAGAGGTCGGCGCCGCCATCCAGCGCCAGACCCGAGTAGCCGCGCTCGACAACGCCAATCACCGTCAACGGCACACCGCTGATCTTCAGTGGCTTGTTGACCGCGGAGTTCGCGTCGCCAAAAATTCGCTCGGCGAGCCGGTGAGACAACACCACCGTCGTCGGATTGGGATCATCGGCCAGCGTCCAGAATCGGCCGGCTGCCGGCCGCACCCGTGCGAGCTCGAAGTAATCGGGCGTAACAGCTTCGACGCCGGCATCAATCGGTGCGGCGCCTTCGGGTTCGGCACGGAGCACGCCGCCACCGTTGTACATGGCGAGCTGCGTGAACGAACGTTGGGCGCTCCTGAATGCGTCAACGGTGTTCTGATAGAAGTACCCAGGAGTGTTCGTACGCGGATCGGCCGCCGAGATGGCTACGAGCTGATCGGGCGACGCGACCGCGACTTTCCTGAGGACGATCGCATCGAGCAGGCTGAAGATCGTGGTGTTCGCCGTCATGACGATCGTGATCGTCGCAATGACGATGAGCGACAGCGCCGGAGCCTGCCGCAAACGTCGGATAGAGTGGCGGCAATCGACGCGCAGCGCATCACTGAAGCTCATGGCCGCGCATCTTACCGTCCAACGAGCGACGCTTCAATGCCGAGATGAAAATACTGTGCTAAGTCGTTACTTGACGATCGGCAGCGCGTACGGCGCGTTCGACAGCAGCTGCTCGAAGGTCGCGGCGTTCACCGGCGGGCTGAAGTGGAAGCCCTGCCCTTCATCGCAATTCTCCGCGCGCAGGTGCGCGAACTGCTGCGTGGTCTCGACGCCCTCGGCGACGATGCGGCAGCCGAGACTCTTGCCCATCGCGATCACGGCCCGGATCAGCGGCGCGCTCTCGGGTCCCGGATCGATGTCGGCGACGAACGACTGATCGATCTTCAGCACGTCCACGGGGCAGCGCTGGAGATAACTCAGGCTCGACGGCCCGGTCCCGAAGTCGTCGACCTTCAGCAGGATGCCGGCCTTCTTCAGCACTTCGAGCAGCGAGGTCGTCGAGGCGTTGTCCACCATCAACGCGCTTTCGGTCAATTCGAGCTCGAGGTATCGCGACTGCAGCTTCGACTCCGCGAGGAAGCGCAGGATGTCCTCGAGGAATCCGGCGGTGCGGAACTGCAGCGCCGACACGTTGACGGCAATCGGAATCGCCGGCAGCCCGGCGTCCTGCCACGCCTTCGCCTGGCGGCAGGCTTCGCGCAGCGCCCATCGCCCCATCGGCACGATCAGGCCCGATGCTTCCGCGGCGGGAATGAACTGGTCGGGACAAATCAGGCCGCGCTCCGGATGGCGCCAGCGCATCAACGCTTCGGCGCCGCTGATCGCACCGGTCACGAGATCGATCGTCGGCTGGTAGTAGAGCTCGAGCTCGTTCTTGTCGAGCGCGTTGCGCAGCTCCGAGTCGATCGACGATCGCTTGATCGCCGGCGCTTCCATGTCGGCGCGATAGAAGCCGACGCGGTTGCGGCCGGTGTTCTTGGCGTAATACATCGCCGTGTCGGCGCGCATGATCAGCGACTGCGCGTCCTGGCCGTCCTCGGGATAGAGGGCGATGCCGACGCTCGCGGTCAGCTGCAGCTCGTGGCCGGCGATGTGATGCGGCTCGGCGATCGAATCGACGATCTTCTGCGCGATGGCTTCGGCGTCCTCGGGGTGATCGAGCTCCGACAGCAGGATCAGGAACTCGTCGCCGCCGTGGCGGCTGACGGTATCCGACTCGCGCACGCAGGTGGTCAGGCGCTTCGCGATCGATCGCAGCACCTGGTCGCCGATGGCGTGACCGAGCGTATCGTTGATGTGCTTGAACCGGTCGCAATCGAGGAACAGCACGGCAAGGCGGCGGCCGTAGCGCCGCGCCAGCGCGATCGATCGCGCCAGGCGATCGTTCAGCAGCAGGCGATTGGGCAGATCGGTGAGCGCGTCATGCTCGGCGAGGTGCAGCATCTGCAGCCGGCGCTCGCGGGACACGATGACGTCGCGGAAGACGATGACGGCGCCCAGGATGTTGCCCTGGCGATCCTGGATCGGCGCCGCCGAGTGTTCGATCGCGGTTTCGATGCCGTCGCGCCCGACCAGGATGTAGTTGCCCTTGAGGCGGATCTTCTTCTTGCGCTCGATCGCCAGTCGCGACGGATCCTGGCATTGCTGCCCGGTCAGGCTGTCTGTGACGTCGAAGACTTCGGCGAGCGGCCGCGCGAAGGCCTCCGATCGCGTCCAGCCGGTCAGGCCTTCAGCCTCGGCGTTGAGATAGGTGACGTTGCCCATCGTGTCGGTCGTCATGACCGCGTCGCCGATCGAGTTCAGCGTGACTTCGGCGCGCTCGAGCTCGACGAACTTCTGCTCCTGGCTGGCGCGGCGCTCGAACATCATCGCGATCAGCTGCACGAGGCTGCGGGTGTCGATCTGATCGGTGACGACCGAGTCGTTGGCGCCGCGCTCGACGGCGCGGCGGGCCAGCGCCTGGTCGGCGGCGCGCGCCAGGATCATGATCGCAACCTTCGGGGAGGCGCGTCGCAGTTCATCCAGCGCGCTGAGGTCGCGCGCCTCGGGTACGTTGAGATCGAGCAGCACCGCGCTGACCGGCTTGGCCGCCAGCCGCGCCACGGCCTCTTTGATCGTCGTCACGTGATCGACGTCAAGAATGCCGCGCGCCTCCCCGAGCACGTCGCGGATGGTGCCGCGATCGGCCCCGGCCGGCTCGACCAGCAGCAGCGTTGGCACACCGTGACCACTCTGCGGTGTCTCCGGTGCCCGGTGTCGACTTTGCTCCATCCCGCTGCCTATTGAGCAATTTTGCTGCCGTCGCGTAGGTGTAGCTTTGCTGTCCACACGTGGTTCGCGCGTGCATACGAAGAGGACAAAAGTCTCTCTTTTCAAGAACTCTGCTGCACCGTTGTCAGTTCACCCTCGGTTTTGGGGCGTCCCGGAGCGTCCTATTGTTGGCAGTTCGTTTGCTCAAGAGCCGGTCGGGATCCGGCACATACGCCGGGCCCGCGGTCGCGAGTGGTGGCGGTCCTCCAGCCCATATGTGGCGATGAGCCCCGCCGCCGCCTCGCAACTCTGTACAAGGACCGGATGACCCGCGCGGCACAACGAAGCCCCGACGAAGCTGAAGGCAGAGTCGGACAACTCACGGCAGTCGGGCTGGTGCTGGCGGCGCTGCTCGTCGTCTATTGGTCGGTCATTGTCGGCCTCGTCGAGGCGTGGTCGCACGACGACAACTACTCACACGGCTTCTTCATTGTCCCGCTTGCGCTGTACTTCGCGTGGGAGCGGCGGCGCGCCATCGCCGCGGCGCCCGTGCGTCCGTCAATGCTTGGAGCCGTCGTCGTGGCGGGCTGCCTCTTTCTTCTGGTCGCCGGCCTGCTCGGCGCCGAGCTGTTCCTCTCGCGGGTGTCGATCATCGGCACGATCGCCGGCGCCCTCCTCTTCCTGTTCGGCTGGCCGATGCTGCGGATCCTGTTCTTTCCACTCGCGTTCATGCTGCTGATGATTCCGCTGCCGGCCATCATCTTCAACAAGATCGCGTTCCCGCTGCAGCTGCTGGCCTCGAACGTCGGCGAGTACACGATTCGCTCGATGGAGATTCCGATTCTCCGCGAAGGCAACGTGCTGATCCTCGCGAATGCGACGCTCGAAGTCGCCGAAGCGTGCAGCGGCATTCGCTCCCTGGTGTCGCTCTTTACCCTCGGGCTCGTGTTCGGCTATTTCGTCGACCGGCGCGTCTGGGTACGCGCGATCATCGCCCTCTCGGCGATCCCGGTCGCCATCTTCGCCAACGGCCTGCGCGTTGCGAGCGCGGGCGTCGCCGCGCACAACTTCGGCACCGCCGGCGTTGAAGGCCTCTTCCACGAATTCTCGGGATGGGTGGTCTTCGTGATTGCTTTCTTGATGATGTTCGCGCTGCAGCGTTTGTTGCAGCGCTTCCTGCCGCCACCGCGCGCGCAGCAGCCGGCCGTCACGGAGGCGGCGTCCGCATGAAGCTTGTCCGCCGTAGCCTTGGCGAAGGTGGGCACATGCTGACTCGAGCCGCGGTCCTGTGCCTCATGCTCGGCGCGACCACCGTCGTCCTCGCCAACGCGCGCAGCTCGGAGACGACGGTGACGCGCACGTCGTTCGCCTCGTTCCCAATGACAATTGGCGCCTGGCAGGCGAGCGTCGATCCGCCGCTCGAGGACAGCATCCTCAAGGTGCTTGGCGTTGACGACTATCTGTCACGGATTTACTACCGGCCGGGCGCGGCCGTCGGCTTCTTCATGGGCTATTACGCGAGCCAGCGGCAGGGCGACACGATTCACTCGCCGCTCAACTGTCTGCCGGGCGCGGGCTGGGAGCCGGTGAGCCAGGGCCGGCTGACGATCGCCGACGCCGACGGCGCCGGCCGCGACATCACGGTCAATCGCTACATCGTGAAGAAGGGCCTCGATCGTCAGCTCGTGCTCTATTGGTATCAGAGCCACGGCCGCGTCGTCGCCAGCGAATACTGGAGCCGCGCGTTCCTGATCAACGATGCCATTCGCTTGAACCGCACCGACGGATCGCTCGTGCGCGTGATCGCGCCGATCCCGCTCAATGCGGATGACGATGGTGCGGCGGCGGAGAAACTCGCCGAAGAATTCGTGCGCGTGATCTTCCCGCTGCTGCCCACGTACCTCCCGAACTGATCCCAATCTCAGTCGATCGTCAACTTTTGTCTGCGCCACGAGTGTCTCTTGGGCGTGCCGTTTATGCGCGACTTTTGTCGGCGTCATGGATGACATCCCGGTATCTGCGAGGAACGACAACCACTTACGGCACAGCGGTTTGCAGACTATGTCATTTCGCTGTCGCTGGCCCGTTTGGCAGGCGTGTTGCTCTCTGGACGGGCGTGAACAACGCAGCGTTTGCGTAGGGCACGAGGGAAGAAACGTTTTAGAGGGAGGACACGAATGTTTGCTAAGTTGAAAATGTTGGGCGTCGCCGCCGCGGCGATCGTCCTGATGGCGGCACCGGCCACGGCGGCCACCGTCATCGACTTCACCACCGGCTTCGCCGGCGAAGGTGGCACCATCAGCTGGGACGGATCGAACCTGATCGGATCGAACATCCCGATTGGCGGGGTCTCGATCACCGGCGCACCCACCAATAACGGCGTGTTCTCCGTGAGCGGCACGTCGACGGGTCAGGGCGGCGGCACGTATGGCACCCTGAGCTTCAACACCAACACCGACGTCATCTCGATCTCGGGCTGTATTCCCGGCCTGTTGATCGGACTCGACGCCAACGGCAATTGCGCCCCCGTCGAACTGATGAGCGGCACGTTCACCAGCTATACCGCCACCGCGAACGGCTTGCTGAACGCCCTCGGTGAAGACATGAAGAACACCGATTTGTTGAACGCCATCAACTGGCCGTCGACCCTGCCGTGGGAATTCTTCGGCGTCTCGATCGCGACCGCGGGTCTCAACCCGAACGGCACGCCGGGTTCGGTGATCAGCACTGACATCCGTAACACTGCAGTTCCGGAACCGGCAACGATGATGCTGCTCGGCACAGGCCTGCTTGCCGCTTTCAGGGCCCGTCGCCGCCAGGCGTGAGGGCTCGTGTCCTTCCCTCGAGGGGGAGCGTCTTTTGACGCTCCTCCTTGAGGTCTGTACGGCGGTTCGGCTCAGCCATCGCTGCATAGATTCCCTAAATTGAGAGACTTTCTCCCGTCTCTCATCCTCCATCGGCACACGCGCGCAGACTTCTCCCTAGCAACGGACTTGGCGTGCTTCTTGTAATTGCGGGGCCCATGAAGCGGAGACTCTCTATTGTCGTCATGGCCATGCTGGCCACGGTTGCGCTGGGTGCTTGCAAGAGCGATCCGAAAGTCACAGCGAAGGAAGCCCTCGACAAGGGCAACCAGCATGCGTCGAAGAACAAATACCCGGAAGCGATCATCGAATACCGCCGCGCGGTGCAAGCTGATCCCCGGCTCGGCGAAGCCCGGCTGCAGCTCGCCTTCGCATACGCGTCCACCGGCGACGGTATGAACGCCCTGCGTGAGTACGTGCGCGCCGCCGACCTGATGCCCGAGAACAAGGACGCGCAGGTCAAGGCCGGCGCATTCATGCTGCTGGGGGGCCAATTCAACGACGCGCAGGCACTCGCCGAGCGCCTGTTGAAGCGCAATGCCAACGATGTCGAAGCGCAGATCCTCCTGGCCAACTCGCTCGCCGGACTGAAAGACATGGACGGCGCCGTCGCCGCGTTCGAGAGAGCCGTCGAGCTCGATCCGAATCGTTCGAGCACCTACTCCGAGCTCGGCTCCGTGCACATGATGTCCGGCAAGAAGGAAGCGGCGCAGGCGGCGTTTCACAAGGCGATCGAGATCGATCCCAGGTCGGCGTCGGCACACCTGTCGTTCTCGAACTTCCTGTGGGCCAACGGCAACCTGCCGCAGGCGGAGCAGGAAATGAAGAAGGCGCTCGAGCTCGACCCGCGCAACACGACCGGCAATCGCGCGATGGCCATGTATTACCTGGTCACGAACCGCGCGGCCGCGGCGGAACCGCACCTGAAGATCGTCGCCGAAACGATGTCCGGCCCCGAGGCGAAGTACTTCCTCGCCGAGTACTATCTGCGTCTCGGTCGCATCGACGATGCGCGCGCGACCCTGACGCCGCTCCTCAAGGACGATGCGACATTTGTCAGTACGTCGGTGCGGCTGGCCCGCGTCGAAGTCGTCGCCGGCAAGAACGCCGACGCGCACCGCCTGATCGAATCGGTGCTGGCGCGCGAGCCGAAGAACCCGGACGCGCTGATCACCCGCGGCAAGCTCTACCTGACCGAGAACAACACGGTCAACGCGCTGTCGACCCTGCAGACCGCGGTCGAAGCCAATCCACGATCGATTGACGCGCAGCTCGCCCTGGCGCAGACCTACGTGCTGCGCGGCGCAACGAAGGAAGCCACCACCGCGTTCAACGATGCGTTGAAGCTTGACGGCAGCAGCATGGAAGCGCGCCTCGGACTGGCGCGGCTCCAGATCAACAGCGGATCCGCGGCCGACGCGGTGCCGCTGGTGTTGAAGATCGTCGAAGAGCATCCGCGCAACCTCGAAGCGCGGCTGCTGCTGCTCCACGGCCTGATGGCGGTCGGCGATCTGCCCCAGGCGACGCAGCAGCTGAACGTGCTGTTGCAGGCCAACCCGCAGTCGGCCACCGTGCAGACCGCGGCCGGCATGCTCGCCACCATGAAGCAGGACAGCGCCGGCGCGCGCGCCGCCTATGGCCGCGCGCTCGAGGCCGATCCGCGATCGTATCAGGCGCTCGCGGGACTCCTGACCGCGGAAATGCAGAGCAAGCAGTTCGGCAACGCGAAGTCGTTGATCGAAAAACAGCTCGCGCTCAATCCCAACGATCCGAACGTGCTGCTGATGTCGGCGCAGACCTACAACGCGCTCGGCGATGCGTTCGCGATGGAGAAGGCGCTGAAGAAGACGGTCGAAGTCGATCCGCAGAGCCTGCAGGCCTACGCGATGCTCGGCAAGATGTATTACCAGCAGGGCCGCCTCGATCTCGCCCGCCGCGAGCTCGAGACCTACGTCAACCGCGCGCCGAATTCCGTGCCGGCCAACACCATGCTGGGCACGATCCTGGAGCTGCAGGGACGCAAGGACGAGGCGAAGGCGCGCTATAACAAGGCGCTCCAGACCGATCCGCGCGCCGCCGTGGCCGCCAACAACCTCGCCTGGATCGACGCCAACGCCAACGGCAACCTCGATGTCGCATTGCAGCTGGCGCAGACCGCCAAGGCGCAGCTGCCCAACCGCCACGAAGTCGACGACACGCTCGGCTGGATCTATTACAAGAAGGGACTATCGTCGCAGGCGATCGAAGCGCTGAGCGCCAGCGCCACCCGCCAGCCCGATAACCCGAGCTACAACTACCACCTCGCGCTCGCCTATCACCAGAGCGGCAACAACGCGGAAGCGAAGAAATACCTGGAGAAGGTCGTCAACAGCAAGGCGAAGTTCGAGAAGCTCGAAGACGCGCGCAAGCTCCTGGAGTCGATCAAGGGATGAGCGCCGTCGCCGCCCTGGCGGGCGATCTCAAGGAGATCGTCCGCGAGCAATATGACTTCCGCGAGCTGCTCTACCAGATGACGCGCCGCGATCTGCTGTTGCGCTACAAGCAGACGGTGATGGGCTTCGGCTGGGCGATCTTCATGCCGCTCATCAACACCGCGGTGTTCTCGGTGATCTTCACGCGGGTCGCACCGCTCGACGTCGGCATGCCCTATCCGCTGTTTGCGTATTGCGGCCTGCTGGCCTGGAATTTCTCGGCCTCGTCGTTCCGGTTCTCCGTGAATTCGTTGACGTCGAACGCCAGCCTCGTCACCAAGGTCTATTTCCCGCGCGAGATCTTTCCACTCTCCGCGGTGCTGGTCTCGCTCGTCGATTTTGCCGTCGGCGCGTCGCTGCTCGTCGCGCTGATGGTCTACTACCAGGTGGCGCCGACGACCGCGCTGGTGGCGCTGCCATGGGTGCTGGCGGTGCACATGATGTTCACGCTGGCCGTCAGCCTGGTGCTCGCCATGGCGAACCTGTTTTATCGCGACGTCAAGTACCTGTTCGAGCTGGTCATCACGGTGTGGATGTTCGTCAGCGCGGTGCTCTATCCGGTCGATCAGGTCGGCGGCTGGATGGGACGGGTGATGGCGCTGAACCCAATGACGCCAATCCTCAACGGCTATCGCGACGTGCTGCTGCGCGGCGTCGTACCGGATCCATCAACGTTCCTGATCACCACGGCGGTGTCGGCGGTGTTCCTGGTCGTCGCCTGGGTGATCTTCCACCGCGCCGAGTTTGCCTTCGCTGAGAACGTTTAGCCGAATCGCTTGGGCGCTGCTCTGCGCCGTCATCGTGCTGGCCAGCCTCGGCACGTGGGCGCCGAACCGGCCCGGCATCTGGGCGCCGACGCTCGTGTCGATTCGCGACGTCGCGCAGAATGTGTTGGTCTATCTACCGTTCGGCGTGTTCGGGGTGCTGGCAACCAGACACGCCTCCCAGCGTCATTGGCTCAGGCTGGTGCTACGGATTACCGCGCTGGCGGTTCTCTTCAGTGGATCGGTCGAGGCACTGCAGCTTTACACGATCGATCGCATCGCGTCGCTCACCGATGTCGTCTCGGCCGCGGTCGGTGCGATGGCCGGTGGACTGGCGATATCGCTGTGGCGATCGCCGAAATAAGCGCTCGCATACTGCTCGACCATCCGCGCGATCGAGAAGTGGCGCTTAACGCGCCATCGCCCGGCATCGCCCATGACGCGGCGCCGCCGCGGATCGATCGCGAGGGCGGCGATCGCGTCGGCCAGCAATCGCGGCCGGCCCTCGACCAACACACCGGTTTCCTGATCGACGACCACCTCGGGATTGCCGCCTACCGGTGTCGCCACCACCGGCAGCGCGGACGCCATCGCCTCGAGGATGGTCAGCGACACGCCCTCGTAGGTCGAGCAATTCACGTAGACGTCGAACGCGGACATCAGGAAGCGCACGTCCTGCCGGTACCCCGCGAAACAGACCGAGTCGCCGATGCCCAGCTCGGCGGCGTTCGCTTCGAGGGCGGCACGCTCGGAACCTTCGCCGACGATCACGACGCGCGCGTGAGACTGTTTGTCGCGGAGCGCTGCCTGCGCCTGCAGCAGTAACGGAAGGTTCTTGACGGGATCGAGGCGCCCGACCGTGCCGGCGACGAACGCGTCGTCTGGAATGCCGAGCTCGACTCGCGCCGCATGTCGCTGGGCCGCCGTCGGACGCTCACCCGGATCGATCCCGTTGTAGAGCACGCTCAACCGCCGCGCCGGGAATCCTTCCGCGATCATGTGCTGTTTGAGATCGGCTGATACGGCGCAGAGGCGTCCAGGCCGCCGCGACAGTATCGGATTGATGAGTTTGCGCTTCGCAGATGGCCCGGCATCCGACAGCTTGCCGTGCTCGGTAAAGACGATCTGCACACCGGGCTTCAGGATCGAGGCGAGGAGCCCATACACGTACGGCGAATAGTGATGGCAATGCACCACATCGACGCGATGCTGCTTCAGGAGACGCGCCAGGCGCATCGCAATCCGCGGCTGAAAGCCGGGAGTGCGCGCCAGCGAGACCACTGGGACGTCGATCGCGGCAAGTTCCGAGGCCCAGGCGCCCGGTTCGTCGAGACAACACACGACGAAGTCGATGCGCTGCGAGAGGGCGCGAACGATTTCGATTACCAGCCGCTCGGTGCCGCCCGGCGACAAGCTCAGCACCAGCTGCATGACCCGGGGCTTGTCCTGAGCGAGTTTGTGCACGCCGCTGACATAAGCCAAGGCTGTGCCAGCTTTGTTAGCCAAAAGTCTCCCATTCCATGCCTTTCGTTCGCCAATATCGCGAGCTCAGTGGCCACAAAGCCCGGCAATGGTTGGCGAACCATTTGCTTTACCGGCGGTGTGTGCGGCATCTGCGGCGTGGTGAGTGTCGACGGCGACCTGCCGGCTTACCTCTCGAACGCCATCACAGCCATGACGAATCGTCTCTACCATCGGGGACCCGATGGCGGGGGCTACTTCTACGCCCCATGGGCGGCCCTCGGCCATCGCCGGCTGGCGATCATCGACCGCGCCGGCGGCGAGCAGCCGATGGCCAACGAAGACCAGTCGGCCTGGATCGTCTTCAACGGCGAGGTCTACAACCATCGCGATCTGAGGCGCGAGCTCGAAACTCGCGGGCATCGATTCAGGACGCATTCGGACACCGAAGCGATCGTGCACGCCTACGACGAATGGGGTGATGCCTGCGTCGAGCGTCTCGACGGGATGTTCGCCTTTGCGATCGCCGATCTGCGGCGCCGCCGCGTGCTGCTGGCGCGCGATCGTTTGGGCAAGAAGCCGCTCTTCCACGCGATGTTCAACGGCGTCCTGCACTTCGCCAGCGAGATCAAGGCGATCAAGGCCAGCCCGCTCTGGAACGGCCAGGCGAATCTCGACTCGGTCGAAGGCTACCTGTCGCTGGGTTACTTCATCGCGCCGGCGACCGCCTACAAGCACGTGCACAAGCTCGCGCCCGCGCACACGCTGTCGATCGACGGCTCGCGCATCATCGATCGCCAGTACTGGGACATCACCTCGTTCGACACCGACGAGCGGGCCGCGGGCGCGCTGATCGATGAAGTCGACACGCGGCTCGCGGCCGCGGTCGCCCGGCGCCTCGAAAGCGAAGTGCCGATCGGCGCGTTCCTCTCGGGCGGCATCGACTCGGGGCTGATCGTCTCGTACATGGCGGAGTCGCTCGGCGATGCGCCGGTGACGGCGTCGGTGGGATTCGATCACACCGCGCACAACGAGCTCGAGCCCGCGGGGCTGACCGCGGCGCACTTCTCGACGCGGCATTCGACGGAAGTCGTCGAGCCGAAGCTCGAGGACGTCCTCGATCCGATCGTGCGCTCGTTCGATGAACCGTTTGCGGATCCGTCCGCGATCCCGACCTACTACGTGAGCAAGATGGCGCGGCAGCACGTCACGGTGGCGCTGTCCGGCGACGGCGGCGACGAAGCCTTTGGCGGGTACGTGTGGCGCTATCTGCCGCATCAACTCGAAGCGCAGGTGCGGCGCTTCGTGCCCGGATCGGCCGGACGCAAGGCGGCGGCGTGGCTCGGCGCGCGGTGGCCGCGGGCCCGCGCGTTCCCGCGTCCGCTGCGGCTCGGCAACGTGCTGGAAAATCTCGGCCGCGATCCGGCCGGCGCGTACTACGCGGATCTCTGCTTCATGAAGCCGCAGGACGCGCGCGCGCTGCTCGGCCGGGCGCCGACGCGAGACCCGTCGGACAGTCCCGTCTACGATCAGGTCACGCGGCCGTACCGCGAGTGCCGATCCGGCAGCGCCGTACAACGCGCGCAGTACGCGGACATGAAGATCTACCTGCCGAACGATCCGCTGGTGAAGGTCGATCGCATGAGCATGGCCAACAGCCTCGAGATCCGCTGCCCGCTGCTCGATCACCGGATCATCGAGCTCGCCTTCCGCATCCCGACAAAAACCAAGATGCCGAACGGCCGGCCCAAGTCGCTGCTGCGCGGCCTCGCGGAACGGCGGCTGCCGCGCCAGGTCGTCAACATGCCGAAGCGCGGCTTCACGGCGCCGACCGGCGCGTGGCTGGCCGGCGCGTATGCGAATCAGTTCCGCGACGATGTGCTGACCGGTCACGCGCGCTCGCGGGACATCGTCGACAGCGCGCGCGTCAGGCGTCTCTTCGACGAGCATCGCCGCGGCGCCGCGGATCATTCATTTGCGCTCTGGGCGGTCTGGATGCTCGAGCGGTGGGCGCGTCAGGAAGAGGCGGCTTGCCCTGAGCGAGACGGCGCGGGCTTGCCAGCGGCGTCGAGTCGAAGGGTGGCGTAACCGTGTTCCGCACCATCTTCGTCGTTGCGGCGCTCGCGGTCGGGTGGGGCTTCGCGCTGCAGAGCCCGCTGTATGCCGCGTGCCTGTATCTCTGGATCGCGTACTTCCGGCCGGAGTCGTGGGCGTGGAGCGACATTTTCTCGACGCTCAACCTGTCGTATGCCGCCGGCGTGTTTCTGATCATCCGGACGTTCCTGTCCGGCATCAGGCCGCGCCTCGACTGGCGCAGCGGCCTGCTGGTGTTGTTCCTCGGCCAGGCGCTGCTGTCGGCCGCACTCGGCGTGAACCCGGCGTACTCCTTCGGTCAGTGGCAGGAGTTCGCCAAGATGATCGTCGTCAGCATCCTGCTCACGAACATCATCCAGACGCCGTCGGACCTGCGGCTCGTGATGATCGTGATCGCGCTGTCGCTCGGGTTCGAGGCCGCGAAGCAGGGATGGGCGCAGCTGTTCCTCGATCCCGGCGGCAGGAACGACAACGGCGTGCCGTTCCTCGGCGACAACAATCTCGTCGCCGTCGGCATGGCGATGCTCATTCCGCTCATCGGCGCGCTCGCGACGACATCCAGCGGCTGGCACAAGCGCGCGTTCCAGTTCCTCAACATCGGTGTCATCTATCGCGCGTTGAGCACGTATTCGCGCGGCGGATTTCTGTCGATCGGCGCCGTGAGCGCGATCTGGTTCTGGCGCTCGCCGCACAAGCTTCGCTCGCTCGCCGCGGTCCTGGTCGCCGCCGCGCTGATCCTGCCGGTGATGCCATCGCAGTTCTGGGATCGCATGAGCACGATCACCGCACCCAGCGAGGACAGCGACGATTCGGTACAGAGCCGCCTGCATTTCTGGCGCGTCGCGGTCGCGATGGCGAACGATCGGCCCTTCACCGGCGTCGGGCATCGCGGCTATGAGCGCGTCTACAACCAGTACGACTGGACCGAAGGCCAGTTCATGACCAACCGCGCCGTGCACAGCGCGTGGTTCGGGACGCTCGCCGATCTCGGCTATCCCGGGCTGCTGCTATTCATCCTGATCGTCTTCACCTCCCTGCGTTCCTGCCGCCGCGTGCGCAGGGCCGTGCAACGCGGTGAGATCGCCGGGCCGCTCGGCCCGTATGCCGTCGCGTTCGAAACCTCGCTGGTCGCCTTCATGGTCGGCGGCAGCTTCGTCTCGTTCCACTACAACGAAATGCTGTGGCACTACTTCGCATTGACGATCGCGCTCGAGCGTGTCGCGGTCCGCGAAATGGCGGCGCAACGCGAGCAGCGCGACGCCGAAGCCACCGCGCCGGCGGCATCCTCCCCTTCATCCGAGCCCGAGTTCGCCTGGGGCTAAGGCATCTATGGCACACGTGTCCGTCATCATCCCCGCGTATAACGCCGAGGCCTTCGTCGCCGACACGGTGAACTCGGCGCTGAATCAGACCTACCGGGACCTCGAAGTCATCGTCGTGGACGACGGCTCGAAAGACGGGACGCTGGCAGCGCTGCAACCGTTCGGCGATCGCATTCGCGTCCACCGGCAGGCGAACGGCGGCGTCGCGAAAGCCCGCAACACGGGTGTCTCGCTCGCGACGGGAACGTGGGTGGCATTCCTCGACGCCGACGATCTGTGGTTGCCGGAGAAGATCGCCCGTCAGCTCGCGTGTTCGGCGACGTCCCCGATGATCTACAGCGATCGCCTGAACATCGGCGCGCGCGGCGATCTGCCGGAAGTGCAAAGCGTCGTGACGCCGCTGCATCACGGCGACGTGTTCGTGCCGCTGCTGCGTGAAAACTTCATCACCAACACCAGCGTGATGATCCGCCGCGATCTGTACGAACAGCTCGGCGGCTTCTACACCGGCCTGAACGGCACCGAGGATTGGGATCTCTGGATTCGTGTCGCCGAGCGTCATCCGATCGGCGTCGTGCCGGAGCCGCTCGTGAAGTATCGCTTCCACCAAGGCAGCATCAGCCGCAACTGGGCGCGCATGAGCCGCGAGCGCACGCAAGTGATCGCGCGCGCGCTCGATCTCGAGCGCGGCAAGGCGCTCGACTGGGTGACGCGCCGGCAGATCTGGGCGGAGACGTGGCGTACCAACGGGTGGGATGCGGGCCGCTCCGGCGCGCGCTGGAACGCGCTGGCCGATTACGCCCGCGCCGCCATGGCATGGCCGCTGTATTCGGTCCCTTACAAGGAAGCCCTGAAGGTGTGCCTCAATGTCTGATCGCCCGCTGCGCGTTGCCGTCGACGCGCGCTGCCTGAACGTCGAGCACGTGCGCGGTATGGGCAAGTCGCTGTACGAGTTCGTCAGCCGCACTTCGGCCAGCGGCGCGATCGAGTGGCACCTGTTCGCCAATCGACCGGATCTGCCGATGCACGTGCCGAACGAATCGTGCCGCACGTCGGTCTTCGAAACGCGCGGCTACCGGTTTGCGGCGTGGGAGCAGTTTTCGCTGCCTGCCGCGGCGGCGCGCGTCAACGCCGACGTGCTCCATTCGCCTGCGACGACGGCGCCGTGGTGGCAACCCCTGCCGACGGTCGTCACGATTCACGACACGATTCCGTGGCAATCAGACGAGGACCCGCACTGGCGCCCCGGCCCGTATCGCGATCGCGTGCTGCCTTCCGCATACCATCGCGCCAGCGCCATCCTGACGATCAGCGACACCTCGCGCCGCGACATCCTGGCGCGTTGGCCCGCGCTCAAGCCGAAACTGCACATCGCATCGCCGGGTGTGGACGAGCGCTACCTCGAGGCCGTGCCCGATCGGAAACCGATTGAAATCGCCGGGCAGGTGGTCGGCGAACCATATCTCCTGTATCTCGGCGGCGCCGATCCACGAAAGCGCCTGATGTGGGCGCTCCAGGCGTGGTGGAGCGCGAAGGATGCCACGGCGAAGCTGGTGGTGTGCGGCCTCGAGGCCGGCGCCCATGCGCAGGTGCGGAGCTCAGTGCCGCGCCACGCGCAGGATCGGCTGATCCTCGCGCCGTTCATCAGCGAAGAGGACATGCCTCGCGTCTACATGCGCGCGGCGGCGGTGCTCTATCCATCCTTGTATGAAGGCTTCGGGATGCCGGTGATCGAGGCGCAGGCGGTCGGCGCGCGCGTGCTCTTCAGCGACGTTGGCAGCCTGACGGAGCTGAAAGGACCCGGCGCCGTCGTGCTCCCGGTTGACGATCTCGAGGCATGGGTGCGAACGATCGATCTGATCCTGCAATCGCGCCCGTCGAGTGGTCCACCCGATCGCATCGCGCGAGCGTGGGCGCGACAGTATTCATGGGATGCGTATACGGATCGCACGCTGGCAGTTTACCACTCGGTGATCGCAGAGCGGCCAGCGCCGCGCAATCGCGATCACCACGCTCGCGAGGGCGCCCCCTCTTCGTAGGAAGACGATGAAGAAGGTCCTGTTTCTCGCGTATCTGTTCCCGCCGATTGCCAACTCCGGCACGCAGCGACCCTTGAAGTTCGCGAAGTACCTCGCGAATTACGGCTGGCGGCCGACCGTGATCACCGCGGCGCATTTTGACGGGCACCATACCGATGCCGGACTTGCCGCCGACGTGCCGTCGAACGTCCGCGTCGTCCGCGTCCCGATGCTCAACGAACAAGTCGGCGACACGATCGCGTCAATGACGGGTGGCAGCCGCATCGGCAAGCGGATCGGCGATGCCGTCAGCTGGCGGATGCGCCGGCGCCGGTCATCACCCGATCTCTACGCGTTATGGAAGCCGACGGCGATGCGCGCCGCGATGCAGCTGTTCAATGAGGAGGGCTTCGACGCGATCTACGCGACCGGCTTCCCGTGGACGTCCCTCCTGGTCGGTCGCGAGTTGTCGGAGGCCACCAACCGGCCGCTGGTCGCCGACTTCAGGGATCTGTGGGCCGGCGAGCACCTGTTTCGCGACCAACGCCCGCCGCACGAAGAGGAACTGGCGCTCGAGCGCGCCGTCGTCGAAGGCGCGAGCGCGGTCGTCACCGCGTCGGCGTCGATCGGCCGGCAACTCGCCGCCGCGCACCCCGGCGTCGATGACGGGAAGTTCGTCACCATTCACAACGGCTTTGATGCCGCCGACTTCGCGCGCGAGCTGCCGCCGCAGCCCAGGCGTTTCCGGATCGTCTTCACCGGCGTGTGGAAAGACGGCTACAACCCGTCGGAGCTCTATGACTCGATCGACTGGATACGGCGGTCGCAGCCGCAGCTGCTCGATGATGTCGAAGTGATTGCCGCGGGCTTCAGGCCTGGCGAGGCGCGCCGCCGCGGGCTCAGCGCCTGCATCGACGAGCGCGGCGTCGTGTCCCACGACGAGGCGTTATCGCTGATGCGATCCGCCGACATCCTCTATCTGTCGCACGTCGATCCGGATCGTCAGTGGGTGGTGCCGGGCAAGCTATACGAGTATCTCGCCAGCGGGTCCCCGGTCTTGGCCCTCACCTATCCGGGCAAGGAAACGGCGCGCATCATCGAGAACGTGGGCGGCGGCGTCGCGCTGTCGCCGGAGGATCCAGGAACCCTCTTCCACGCGCTCGCGGAGGCGTGCCGCGCGAAACAACTCGAGGTGCCGGCGCGGAATCCGCAGGCGCTCGCTGCGTTCGAGCGCCGGCAGCTGACGGCGAAGCTGGCCGCGGTCCTCGAAGACGCCGCCGGTCACGTGCCAGTTCATCACACCGCCTTGAGAATCGGCGCCGGCTCGTCGACGATGTTCGCGACGCGCAGCTCGTAGGCCGGATCGACTTCCGCACAACCCGCGACACGCGTCGTCTCGTGGACGACGAATGATGCCAGCCCCGAGATCGCGATCGGCGGCCACAGCTTGTTCATGTCGAGGAGCTGCAGCACGATGCGATACGTGCCGCGCAGCAGGTTGGCGCGGAAGTGCGTGGTCACCGACAGCGTCGATCCGGCATCGAGATCGAGCGGCGGGTCGCCGTCAACCATCGGGCTGCCCTGAAACATGATCATGCCGTCGTTCCTGACGATCGAGAATTCGACCCGGCAGCGCGGCAGCGGCGCATTGACGCGGATCCTGGCATCGAGTGTCAGCGTGGCGCCCGGCGCGACCGCCGATTTGAGCGCGCCGAAGCTGCCGCGCTCGCTCACCTGCACCGACTCGACCGCGATCCGGGCATCGACGGCCTGCCCGTCGGGCGACGCGTACAGCGCCGCCATCTCGCCGACCGGTCCCATCAGCGCGCTGCGGCCGGGACGAAGCAGGATGGCCTTGTCGCACAGGCTGACGATCGCCTGCATGCTGTGCGACACGAACACGATCGCGGCGCCGGCCCGCCGGAATTCCGCGAGCCGTTCGTAACATTTCTGCTGGAATGCGAAGTCGCCGACCGCCAGCACTTCGTCGATCAGCAACACATCGGGATCGACATGCGCGGCCACGGCGAAGCCGAGCCGCGCGTTCATCCCCGAGGAGTACCGCTTCACCGGTGTGTCGATGAAGTCGGGAATGCCGGCGAAGTCGATGATCGCGTCCATCTTGCGCGACACTTCCTGCCGCGACATGCCGAGGATCGCGCCCTGCAGATACAGGTTCTCGCGCCCGGTCAGATCGGGATGAAAGCCGGCGCTGATTTCGATCAAGGCGCCGACGCGGCCGCGCGTATAACAGCGCCCGCTCGTCGGCCTCAGAATTTTCGTCAACAATTTGAGCGAGGTGGATTTGCCGGCGCCGTTGGGCCCGATGATGCCGAGCGCCTCGCCCGGCCTCAGATCGAACGACACGTCACGAAGCGCCCAGAATTCCTGGCTATCGAGCGCGGACGAGGATTTCCGTTTGAACGGTTTTTTCGCCAGCGCGACGAGCGCGTCCTTGAGGCTGTCGTGACGCTCGCCGCGGCGAAACTTTTTCCAGACTCGATCGAAGACGACGACAGGTTCGCTCATGGGATGCGGTAGACGTGGATGAGGGGACGGAAGGAGTAGCCGTCACGGTCGGCCAGTAGCTGCGAGATGAACAACCGCCGTCCGATGGCATCGTAGGCAACGCCGCCGATGCGCACGCCGGGTTCGGCGATTGGGAATTCGAGCGGCCACACACCGTACGGCTTGACGCTCCATGGATCGCGCCGGCCTGCACGCACCTCGGCGAGCTCGGCGAGATCGTAGGCCCAGATCTGGTACCTGTACGGATACGAGTGCTGCCCTTTGTCGGGGTTGGTCGGGTCATAGCAGTAGCGCTCGCCACCGTCACCACGCCTGTTGACGAGGGCCATGTCGGCGGTGCCGTCGCCGTAACAGAAGTCGCCGCTGCCGTTACGCCCGACGAATAGCGCCGTGCGCGTCCCGCCGATCAACGCGACGCCGCCGACCTGGGTCGTGCCGCCGTAGGTCGGATTCGAACCTTCCCAGGGGCCGAGCGCCGGATGATCGGCGTCGTAATACACGAGCGCCTCTGCCGCTCCATTCCTGGCGGCAAGCACGTCGGCAGGATCGAACACGAACGCCGACGGTCCCCAAGACGTTCGCGTAATAATCGGGAGGCAGCATTGACCGGTGACGAGCGTACCGCCGAGGCTCGATTGCCATTCCTGCGGCACCTCCGCCATGTAGCCGGCGACAAAGCCGGTCTTGCCCTTGACGCCAATGCGCACCAGCTTCGTCGCCACATGATCGTCAAATGAAAGCGATCGGGAAAAATGCGAGGCCTGCTGCGTATTGTTCGCGTCGTAAAAGATCACCGCCGTGCCGAGCAGGCGGCGGGCGTGAACCACGAGCCCCGACAGCGTCCATCCATCCTCGGCGAGTTCGGCCTTGATGCCGCCTTCGCTTGGATCGGTAAACGGCTGCAGATATCTCGCGAATGGCAGCGCCGCGACATCATCACTCTTCACAGGATCCGGAATGCTGACCTCGGCCACGCGGCCGGCGCGTGTGCCGACAAACAACGAGTTGCGCTCGGGGTAGTACGCCGCCGGCGCCCCGCCGAATGAAAAGCTCGCGCCGTTGGCTTCGTCCGAGGGCAAACGGAACGCGCCGACGTATTGCAGCTGTTCAACGGTGAGCCGCGGCTGCGCCGTAGGAACAGTGCTCGGAGTCGTAGCCGGGGGACTGGTGATTGGCAGGACGCGGGCGGGCTGTTGGGCCGAGGCGCCGACCGATGCGGGCGTTACTAGAAGAAGGATAGCTAGCCCGGCCATAACGATCGCCGTCAACCCCGCCAGTACAATCAGGATCACGAGAAGGGACTGGTTGGAGCGATGGGTCGCGGTCACGTCTGTAACACACAGCGAAATCCGTGCCCGAAATTGGACCCTTAGTTCTCCTGTCCATGGCCCAATAGTCGGTAAGACGTAGCCTTTTGTCATCCCTCGGGAAGCAGACTAAGGCCGCAGCGGCCCGAAAACGGCAGAAATGCTGGCGAGCTCTTTGCTCTATCGAGGGTCGTGCGTCCCCTGGTCTCGTTCGTCATCCCCGTCAAGAACGACGCACTACGCCTGCGTCGGTGCCTCACGAGCATTCTCGCCAACGACTATCCGCACGAGCTGATTGAGATCCTTGTCGTCGACAACGGGTCCCGCGACGGCTCCGGGCGCGTCGCGCGGGAGCGCGGAGCGGTCGTTCTGCATTCGGAGGCGACGTCAGTGGCCGAGCTTCGCAATCGCGGCGCACGCGCCGCGCTCGGCACCATCCTGGCCTTCGCCGACTCCGATCATGAAATCGATCCCCACTGGATCTCTACCGCCGTCGGCGTGCTCGCGAACCACGACGTTGCCGCGACTGGCGCACCCTGTCTCGCTGAACCGTCCGCGAACTGGGTTCAGCAACACTACGACGGACTGCGCGAGCGGCTGACGGCCCCGCAGGACGTCTCCTGGCTCGGCAGCGGCAACCTGGCGATCAAGCGCGCGGCCTTCCAGAGCGTTGGCGGCTTCAACGCCGGCCTCACCGCCTGTGAAGACGTCGATTTGTGCAACCGCATCACCGCCGCCGGCCATCGCATCGTCGCCGACCCGGCGCTGCGCAGCGTGCACTTCGGCGATCCGCGCACGCTCAGGGCGTTGTTCTTCGGCGAGCTGTGGCGCGGCCGCGACAACCTGCGCGTCACGGTGCGCGGGCCAAAGACGCTTCGCAACCTTCGCAGCGCGTTGATTCCCGTCGCGCAACTGGTGGCGCTCGGCGTGGTCGTGGTGGCCACGGCGATGCAGTGGTGGTGGCTCGCGACCGCGGCGCTGGTCGTTGCGGTCCTGCCGGCGGCGATGCGCGCCGCCGTGATGCTGCGAAGAAAAATGCGGCCGACGATTTTCGGCGCCGCGCAGGCCCTGGCGGTCGCGATCGTGTTCGATGCGGCGCGCGCGCTGGCGCTCCTGGCGCGCGGCAGCCATCAGACGAGGCGGACGGCATGACGGCGCGCAAAGGTCCGGTTCGCGTGCTCGAGCTGCGCAGCGTGCGCGGCACCGGCGGCGGTCCCGAAAAGACCATCCTGCTGGGCGCGGCGCTGGCCGATCCCCGCAACGTGCATGTCACGGTGTGCTACCTGCGCGATCGCCGCGACGATGTCTTTGCGATCGACACGCGGGCGAAGCACGCCAATGTCGACTATGTCGAGGTGATCGAGCGGCACTCCTTCGATCCGCAGGTGTGGCCGCAACTGAAGCGCATCATCGCCGAGCGGAAGATCGATCTGCTGCACGCGCACGACTACAAGACCAACCTGCTCGCCTTGTTGTTGTCGCGCTCATGTGGCGTGGCGGCGTTGTCGACCGTGCACGGCTGGACCGGGCACTCGGCGCGCGAGCGCTATTGCTACTACCCGACCGACAAGCGCGTGCTGGCGCGCTTTCCGCGCCTGATCGCGGTGTCGAGCGACATCGCGCGCGAGCTGATGGCGCACGGCGCGCCGCCGGCCCGCGTGACGACGGTCCTCAACGGCATCGATCACCGTCAGTTCAGGCGCGATCCGTCACGGGTCGCCGAGGCACGGGCGGCGCTCGGCCTCGAGCCGCAGCATGTCGCGATCGGCGCCGTCGGACGCCTCGAACCGCAAAAGCGATTCGACATCTTGATCGACGCGTTTGCCGCCCTGCATGCGAAGCGTCCGGAGCTGCGGCTGGTCATCGCCGGCGACGGCAGCCTGCGACGCGCGCTCGACGAGCAACGCAATAGCCGCGGCCTGCGGAATCAGATCATCCTCACCGGCCACGTGACCGACGTGATCCCGTTGCACCATGCCTTCGATCTGTTCGTGCAGTCGTCGGATTACGAAGGCACGCCGAACAGCGTGCTCGAAGCGATGGCAATGGAAACACCGATCGTCGCGACCGAAGCGGGCGGCACCGCCGAGCTCGTGCACGACGGCGTGGACGGCCGCATCATTCCGGTCGGCCGCATGGACAAGCTGATGCACGCGATCAACGCGGCGCTGCTCGATCCAGCGGCGACGCGCCGCATGGTCGCGCACGCGCGCCGGCGCGTCGAAGGTGACCTGTCGTTCGAATCGCGCGTCCGCAAGGTTGAATACATCTACCAGGAAGTCATCGGCCATGCTGCGTGAGACGGTCAAGGTCATCCTGCACGCGATCGCGTGGATTGCGGTGACGCCCTCGGTGGTGTCGTGGTGGCTGCGCACGCAGGTCATGGGCGCCGACCGCGCGCTCGAAGGATCGACACAGGCGTGGGCGCTCGTTCCCGGATTGATCGGACAGTATCTCCGCCGCGCCTTCCTCTCGCGCACGCTCCGCGAATGCGCGCGGACCGCGACGATCGAGTTCGGCACCTTGTTCTCGTCGGCATCCGCGACGATCGGCGCGCGCGCCTACATCGGCCCGCGCTGTCATCTCGGCTGGGCCGTGATCGAGGAAGGCGCGCTGCTCGCCGCCGGCGTGCACGTCCCGAGCGGCGCCAGGACCCATGGCATTGACGATCCGACCATTCCGATTCGCGATCAGCCGAGGCTGAAGACGGCGGTCCGCATCGGCGCCAACGCGTGGATCGGCAGCGCCGCCGTCGTGATGGCCGACGTCGGCCGCGATTCGGTGATCGCGGCGGGCGCCGTCGTCACACGGCCGATTCCCGACCTGTCGATCGCCGGCGGCGTGCCCGCGCGCGTGTTGCGGCATCGCAATCCGCGTCTTGAAGAACGGTCCGCCTGATGCGTGTCCTCGTCCTCACTCAACGCCTGCCCTATGCGCCCAACCGCGGCGATCGGCTGCGCGTGTATCACATGCTCCATCACCTCCGCGAGCACGCCGAGGTCGAATTGGTGTCGCTGGTGCACGACGAGGAGGAAGCGTCGCACCTCGATGAGGTCAAGGCCTTCGTGACCCGCGTGTCGGCGCTCCGCGTCACGCCGCTACGGCGCGCCGTGAACGCTGCCGTGGCGCTCGCGACGAGCACGCCGCTCACGCACGCGCTGCTCGATGCGCCCGCCATGACGCGCACCTTACGCCGCATCTGCGATACCAATCCACCCGACGTGGTGTTTGCGTATGGATCGGGCATGGCCCGCTTCGCGATGCAGCCGCCGCTCGATCGCATTCCGCTCGTGCTGGATTTCGTCGACGTCGATTCGCGCAAGTGGCGTGACATGGCGGCGGCCAGCACCCCTCCCAAGTCGTGGATTTACGCGCGCGAGGCCGCCACGCTGGGCGCGTTCGAGGCGCGCGCGGCGTCACGCGCGATCACGTCGCTCGTCGTCAATGGCCGTGAAGCGGACAACGCCCACGAGCTTGCGCCCGGCGCGAACGTCAAAGTGCTGGCCAACGGCGTCGAGCTCGAGCGGCTGCGTCCATTGACGCCGCCAAGCGCTAATCCACGCGTGGTCTTCTGTGGCGTGATGAGCTACGAGCCCAATGCCGAAGGGATGGCGTGGTTCGTCGAAAAAGTGTGGCCGCTGGTGCGCATCAAGCGCCCGGATGCCACGCTCGCGGTCGTGGGACCCGATCCCTCCGCGGCGTTTCGATCACTGGCCGCGTCAGACACGTCGATCACCGTCACGGGTCGCGTGGCTGATGTGCGCGACTGGTTGTGGGAGTCAGCCGTCGGCATTGCGCCATTGCATGTCGCTCGCGGCGTCCAGAACAAGGCGCTCGAGGCGATCGCGGCCGGGTTGCCGATCGTGATCACCGAGGCGGTCGCCGGCGGCTTGCCCCCTGAGGCGGCCTTCGCCTGCTCGGTGGCGAACACACCGGAGCGATTCGCGGCTCACGTCCTCGATCTGCTCGCGCGCTCCCCTGAACAGCGGCGCGCGATTGCCCAGTCCGCCGATCTCGGCGGCTTGACCTGGTCGCGTACGCTCCAACCGCTGCGAAGGATTCTCGAGCGCGCCGCCGCGAGCGATCGCCGCATCACTCCAATCCTGACGACGCTTCGCAGCGAAGGCATCGCTCCGTCAGCGTGAAGCCAACCTTTTTCTTGTCACCATCCGTGCGGCTGGGCTGGATGCCGCACGCCTCGGCGTGACAAACTGACGAGATGGTCCGAGCAGCGCTGGTAAGACTGTTCGATCGCGTGCGCGAACGCTTCCTTGTCGGTGTGGCGCGACAGGAGAAGGTCGATCAGCTGTTCGACAACCTCTACGACCAGGTCGCTGGACTGATACAGATCCAGTCTGCGCTCGGCGGCGGACCAGTGCTCAAACCGCTGCGTCATTGGGCGCTGTCGCCTGACGCCATCGCCACGATTCTCGCGGACCTCCAGGAACGAGAGCAACCGAGCATCGTCGAGTTCGGCTGCGGCCAATCGACGGTCGTGTTCGCCTCGTGGGTAAAGCGGCACGGCGGCCGCTTAACGACGTTCGAGCACGATCCACATTACGCGGAACTGATCCGCCGCCAGCTCGACGCATGCGGACTGTCTGCCCATGTGGCTATGCGGGTCGTCCCGTTGATCGATCACGACGCGGCAGGTCCTCTGCCGCCGTCGAAGTCATACGATCTCCCGCCCGATCGGGACGGTTTCGATGTCGCGCTTGTGGACGGCCCGCCGTACTGGGCCGGCGAAGCGGGACGGTACCATCCGCTGAAGTGGGCCGTGGACCGATTGAATCGCGGCGGCAGCGCGTATCTGGATGACGCGGCGCGGCCACCGGAGCAACGGATCGTCGCTGCGCTCAAAGCCGCGGCTCCCGGGATCACGACCAGCGACCTGCGCGCTGAAAAGGGCCTCGTCAAAATCACGAAGTAAGGTTCCAGCCGGCCCTAGCAGCTCATCAGTAAACAGAGTTAGTCTAGATCCGCCAATTCAGCTACGGATCCGGTGTGTTGATCGCAGATCGGTAACCTACTCAAGTGGCGGTGCGATCAGAATTGTAATCAACGTTGCATTATTGTTCAGTCGGATGGGCGTCGCAGGCCTGTAGCGATCGGATACACGCAGTTCGATCTTTCGCAATTCCCGCCAGCTTTCCCACCTCACGCAACTCATCCGCAACCGCCTGAAGTTGGTCCGCCGATTGCGGTAGTCGGCAACGCGAACGGAGTCGCGGCGTTGCTGCGCCCTCGTTCCACTCCCACCAATTTGAAAGGCAATGGGTCAATGAGGAAGAAGTGTGTACGCTGGGCGAAGCCTGTACTCGCAACCCTGGTTGCATCCGCTGTAATCGTTGGCGCGTGGTCGATCGCGCCGCTGTCGGCGCAATCAGCTGCTCCCTCGGCGCAGCCGAGGCTGGCGTTCTCAGATTTCTCCTACGTCGGCGGGTTCCGCCTGCCGGCTGAATCGTCCAACGGCGACAGCTTCTCGTTCGGCGGCCGCCAGCTGACATTCAACCCCATCAACCACTCGCTGTTCGTCGGCAGCCGTGAAGGACGTATCGCCGAAGTCAGCATTCCTACTCCCGTCAACACCAACAACCCTGTGGCGATGCCGTTTGCGACGTATCTCCAGGGATTCGCGGATCCCACGGAAGGCCACCTCTCGGACATCTCGAGCATCGGCGTCAATCTCGATGGCCTGATGGTTTACAACAATCGTCTGTACGGCTCGGCGTCGATCTTCTACGACGCCAACAACACGCAGCGCGTGTCGCACTATTCGCGTTCGCTGAATTTGAATGAGCCGAGCTTCTCCGGATGGTCGCAGGTGTGGGAGACCGGCAAGACGGGATTCGTGTCGGGCATGATGTCGCTGGTTCCCTCGGAATGGCGTAACGCTCTCGGCGGTCCCGCCGCGACCGGCCAGTGCTGCATCCCGATCGTGATGCGCACCTCGTGGGGTCCGGCCGCGTTCGCGTTCAACCCGGAGCAGATCGGCCAGGCAGTCGTGCCGGCCGTGCCACTGCTCTACTATCCCGACTCTCATCCGACGCTCGGTCCGTGGGACGGCGCGAACCCGACCTACGGCGCGACGATCTCGATGGGCGGCATGGCGATCATCGCCGGCACGCGCACCGCGTTGTATATCGGCCGCAACGGCGTCGGCCCGAACTGCTACGGCAACGGCACCAACAACCAGAGTCTCGATGGCACGATCGGAGCTGACGGCGCGCACTGGTGCTACGACCCGACGAGCACCGACAAGGGATCGCACGCGTATCCGTATCGCTATCAGATCTGGGCGTACGATCTGAACGACTTTGCCGCTGTGAAGGCCGGCACCAAGCAGCCGTGGGACGTGGTGCCCTACGGAGTGTGGCCGTTTGACTTTCCGACGCCCGAAGCGTCGGTCCGCATCGGCGGCGTCGGTTACGACGCGGCCAACCAGCTTCTCTACGTCTCGCAAGTCTTCGCCGACCGCGATGGCTACTCGAACCGTCCCGTCATTCACGTCATCCGCGTCAATGCGGTGCCGGGCTCGAATGAGCCGGGGCTGCCCGAACCGCCGTCGACGCAGAACCCGCCGTCGCCGACCGCGCCGCCCATCAGCAGCACGGTCGTCAGCGCGATCACCCTGGCGGTGAACCGCGTCGCGCCGCAGCTGACGGGGACTCCGGTCACCTTCACCGCGTTCGCGATCGGCGGCGTGGTACCGCAGGAATACAAATGGCTCGTCGATGACGGCACAGGATTCAAGCCGGTCACGAGCTGGTCGGTGATCGATTCGTTCACGTGGACGCCGTCGATCGCCAACGCCAAATATCGCGTCGGTGTGTGGGCACGCAGCAACGGCAACACCGTCGATGCGCCCGAAGCATCGGCGTCGACCCCGTTCGCGATCACCGCTCCGGCGCCGATCCCGGTCAACTGGGTGACGATCGCCGCCGACAAGACCGCGCCGCAGGCGCCGGGAACGGCGGTGAAGTGGACCGCGACGATCAGCGGCGGCCGCAACGTCGAATACAAGTGGCTGCTTCACGACGGCGGTTCGTGGGCCACGGTGACGGGCTGGTCCTCGAGCAACACGTTCATCTGGACACCGGGGATCGCGAATCCGAACTATCGCGTCGGGATTTGGGTGCGCAGCAATGGCAATACCACCGAAAACGCCGAGGTCACCTCGTCCAACGACTTCCCGATCTCGGCAGCCGCTGTCGTCGTCGTCAACGCCCCACCGCTCACCGGCGTCGAGCTGACGACGAACAAGGTCGCGCCGCAGAACTCCGGCACGACCATTGTCGCAACCGCGACGGTCCAAGGCGGCGCCGCACCGCACACCTTCAGGTGGCTCATTCACGACGGCTCGCAGTGGAACGTGGTCACCGGCTGGACGACGTCGAACACGTTCTCGTGGACGCCGACCCACGCAGATCCGAACTACCGCATCGGGGTGTGGGTGCGAAGCGCCGGCAACACCAGCGAAGCGTATGAGGTTTCGAATTCTCTGCTGTTCGGGATCAAGTGAGAGGCTGGCACTGATAGTTACGCATCAGCAAAAACGACTCACTGTCGTGTAATAGTTATTCGATTTCGTCATGAAGCTCTCCCGCTCTCTCCCGCGGGAGAGCTTCAATTTCATTTCCGTTCTCCAATTCCATTCCTGAAATCGCTCGTCACGAAAAAGTCTTCCAAATGAAGACTAAGTGGCTCGGACCTTGCTCTAGGGCGGCGCGCAAGCGGAACGCCGAGGCGTTCAGCGTGTCAACACAACAATCGAGAGGGTTCTGCCTGATGTGGAAACACCGTTACAGCTGCGTGTGCGCGTTGGTCGCGTGCTTTGTGATTACGATGCTCGCCTCGATTTCAGCTCAAAGCGATCCCTCTACGCTGCCGCTGATCCAGTTCGCTGATCTGTCATACCTCGGCGCCTTCAGGCTGCCGGACCAATTCATCAACGGCGACGGCTTCACGCAGGGCGGATCGCCGGTGGCGTTCAACCCGTCGCGCAATTCGCTGTTCATCGGCACGCGCAACGGCAACGTCGGCGAAGTCGCCATCCCCACTCTCGTTAACAGCAACATCATCACGCAGCTACCGTTCGCGTCGTTCCTGCAGGGGTTTTACGAGCCGACCGGAGGAACGCTGTCGCAGCTGGCCACGGGCGGTGAGGCGTCCATCTCGGGATTGCTGGTTGCGGGCGACAGGCTCTACGGCTCGGCGTCGATCTATTACGATGCGAACAATACGCAGCGTGTCTCGCACTATTCGCGCTCCACGACGTTGTCGACGGCCGGTGTGATCGGCATGCGCCAGGTGTGGGAGGATGCGCACTCGGGGTTTGTCTCCGGCTACATGTCGGCGGTGCCGGCCGAGTGGCAACAGAAGCTTGGCGGCCCGGCCATTACCGGTCAATGCTGCCTGCCCGTCGCGTGGCGCACATCGTGGGGTCCAAGCGCGTTCGTCTTCAATCCGGCCGACATCGCGTCGCTGGCCAAGGTGCCGGCGACACCGCTCCTCTATTACTCAGACAGCCATCCGACACTCGGCAGCTGGAATCACTCGAATCCGACCTACGGCGGCACGACACAGATCACGGGCGTCGCAATCATCGCCGGATCGCGGACGGTGCTGTTCGTCGGCCGCACCGGCACCGGAGAGTTCTGTTACGGCAACGGCACGAACGATCCAAGTAAGGCCGGCACGACCGGTCCGGACGGCGCGCTGTGGTGCTACGACCCGACGTCCACAGCCAAGGCACAGCACGCCTATCCGTACCACTATCAGATCTGGGCGTACGACCTGAACGAGCTCGCGGCCGTCAAGCAAGGCTACAAGCAACCGTGGGACGTCGTGCCTTACGGCGTGTGGTCTTTCGGACTGCCATTTCCAGAGCGTGAAGTCCGCCTCGGCGGCATCGGCTACGACGCGAGCCGGCAAATCATCTACATCTCGCAGGTCTACGCCGATCAGGATGGGTACGGTTATCGCCCGCTTGTTCACGCGCTGAAAGTGGGCGGCGTCCCCGGTGCGCCGCTGCCGCCGCCCGACAACTCGACGCTGCCGCCGATCACCAATACGGGCCCGTCAAACCCGGTCATCACGGCGCTCGCGCTGACCTCGAACAAGGCCGCGCCTCAACCAGCGGGCACGACAATCACATTCTCGGCAACCCCAACCGGCGGCATCGCGCCGCACGAATACAAATGGCTGATTCACAACGGCGCCGCGTGGGCCGCGCTGACAGGCTGGTCGACGGCCAATACGTTCAACTGGACCCCGAACACCGTCAATTCGCAGTATCGCATCGGGGTGTGGGTCCGCAACTCCGGGAATACTGCAGACGCCGGGCAGGCAACGTCGAGCGTCGACTACCCGATCACGACGTCGACGTCCGCAGCCGCGCCGTTTGTGAAGACCGCCGCCGTCTCGATCAGCGCGGATAAAGCAGCGCCGCAGCCGGCGGGATCGATGATTACGTTTACGGCGTCACCCACCGGCGGCACCGCCCCTCATCAATACAAGTGGCTGGTTCACGACGGCGCGAATTGGACGGCCGTGACCGGATGGTCCGCGAACACATTCGTGTGGACACCTGCGATTGCGAGGCCCGGGTATCGCATCGGCGTCTGGGTGCGCAGCGCAGGCAATAACGCCGAGGAGGCCGATGCGACCACGAGCATTGATTTCCCGATTTCCGGGACCGGCGCACCAGCGCCGCCACCGCCCGCACCGTCACCGGCTGCCACGCTCTCCGCGGTGACGCTCAGCGCGAACAAGCCAGCGCCGCAACCACAGAACACGACCATCACGTTCACCGCGACGCCGAACGGCGGCGCCGCGCCGCAGCAGTACAAGTGGCTCGTGCACAACGGCGTGCAATGGTCGGTGATCAGCGACTGGTCGACCTCGAACGTCTACAACTGGAC
>Ga0111539_10001428_pt1 | contig 31856 bp, 21 predicted proteins | sample RhiMethybrSRZTD1_FD_79667 | JGI IMG/M metagenome (GOLD analysis project Ga0111539, IMG submission 79667) | Populus rhizosphere microbial communities from Tennessee, USA - Rhizosphere MetaG P. TD hybrid SRZTD1 (version 2) (version 2) | ecosystem: Host-associated > Plants > Roots > Rhizosphere >...
CACGGTCTTGCGCCTGGCGTAGACGTCGCACACGGCCACGACCTGGGTGGCCAGGGCCGGATCCGGCGGCTTCGGATCGCGCGGCGAGGGCCCGAAGGGAGAGACCGGCGTGGGCTCGATCTGTCCGCCCGTCTCCATCACCGTGCGCAGCAGGCTCTTCCCGCGGCCGCCGCAGCCGATGAGCGCGACGTTGATCCGGTCGTTCGCGCCCAGCACTCGCGAAGACGCGGATGCCGACGCCGACGTCGCCCGGCCCAGGACCCCGAGGGTGACGCCCGCTCCCACCGCCGACTTCACGAAGTCCCGGCGGCCCAGCTTCGGTCGTTCCATCACACCCCCCAGTGACCCTTGCGGGTCAATGCCCGGGGATGATCCCCGGAATCACGTACGCGTAGAGCATCACCACCAGCCCCACGAGCGAGGCCAGCACGATGCTGTGCCCGATCACGGCCTTGAAGATGTCCGCCTCGCGGCCCTCGAGGCGGGTCGAGGTGCTCGCGACCACGATGCTCTGGGCGTCGATCATCTTGCCCATCACGCCGCCCGCGCTGTTGGCGGAGGCCATGAGGATGGGGCTGATCCCGAGCTGTTCCGCCGTGACCTTCTGCAGGTTCCCGAACAGCGCGTTCGAGCCCGCGTCCGTGCCCGTCAGGGCCACGCCGACCCAGCCCAGCAGCGTCCCGAAGAACGGATAGATCCAACCCGTGCGGGTCAGGCTCAGCCCGAGCACGGTGTCCATGCCCGCGTATTTCGTGACGTAGGCCAGGCCGACCATGAAGCTGATGGCGAGCATCGAGGGCACGAGCTGGCGGATGGTCTGGCCCAGGATCTGGAAGGCGCGCGCGAGCGACATCCCCAGGAAGGGTGCGCACAGGAATCCGCCCGCGAACACGGCTGTTCCGGGCAGGGCCAGCGCGTTGAGGTCCATGATCGCGGTCTCGCCCGTCGGCGTGGGCACGACCGGCGGCACGCGGATGGCCAGGTTGTGCAGACCGCGCAGCGGGAAGCTCAGCGCGTCGAAGCGGATGTACTTCGCGAGCGCAGGCAGCGCCCAGAGGAGGATGAGCAGCGACGCCACCGCGAAAGGGGACCAGGCCTTCAGCACCGCGCCCGCGGAGTGGCGCCGCAGCGCGGGAGCATCGGGTGCGGCGTTGAGCGTCATCAGGGTGCGCGGCTTCCACACGCGCAGGAAGCCGACCATCACCAGCAGCGAGAAGGCCGCGGCCACGATGTCCACGAGGTTCGTCTCGACGAAGTTCGACCAGAAGAACTGCATGGCCGCGAACGAACCGCCCGCCACCAGCAGCGCGGGCAGCACCTCGAAGGTCTGCGGCCACCCCGTCATCGAGCGCACGAGCCAGATGGGCAGGATGAACGAGAAGGCCGGCAGGATGCGGCCGGTCATCGCGTTGAGCGCGTGCTCGGGGAGCCCGGTCACCCCGGCCAGGACGCGAATGGGATTGCCGGCCGCGCCCCAGGCCACGGGCGCGGTGTTGGCGAGCAGGCACACCGTCGCCGCCTGGAAGGGCGGGAAGCCGAGGCCGATCAGGAACGAGCCCGCGATGGCCACGGGCGCGCCGCCTCCGCCCGTCCCTTCCAGGAACGCGCCGAAGCAGAACGCGATGAGCACGGCCTGCAGCCTCTGGTCGGAGGAGAGGGCGGCGATCGACTCCTTCATGACCTGGAACTGGCCCGTCTCCACCGCGACGTTGTAGAGGAAGATCGACGCGATGATGATCCAGGCGATGCGCAGGAAGCCGAACACGAACCCGTGGAGCGACGCGCTCGCGATCATCGTCGCCGGCATGTGGAAGACGGCCGCGGCCAGCAGGACCGCCATCAGCATCCCGGAGAGGGCGGCGATCCACACGCGCTTGCGGAGCACGATGAGCACGAAGAACAGCGTGAGGACGGGCAGCGCCGACACGAAGGTCGAGAGCGGCCAGGATCCGAGCGGATCGTAGCGTTGGGTCCAGGGCATGGTCAGGGACGGGCGGCAGTGTATACGCGGACGTAGTCGACCCGCATCGTCTGCGGGAAGACGGTCGTGGCGTCCGGGTTGCCGGGCCAGTTCCCGCCCACGGCGACGTTCAGGATCACGAAGAACGGATGGTCGAAGACCCAGGCCTGGCCCGCCTTGAGGTCGGCGGGCGTGCACGTCGAGAACAGCGTCCCGTCCACGTAGAAGCGGATGACCGCGGGCTCCCATTCCGCGGCGAAGACATGGAAGGCGTCGGCCATGGGGGCTCTGCCTGGAGTCGTGTAGGCGTCGCCGATGGAATCGCCACCGGAATACCCGGGCCCGTGGATGGTGGCGTGCACGGTGGCCGGCTCCTTGCCGATGTTCTCCATGATGTCGATCTCGCCGCAGCGGGGCCAGCCGACCGTCGCGAGGTCGGCCCCCATCATCCAGAACGCGGGCCAGATGCCCTGGCCGCGCGGGATCTGCAGGCGGGCCTCGAACCGTCCGTGCATCTGCTCGAACCGTCCCTGGGTCTTGAGCCGGGCCGAGGTGTACTCACGCGCGAGCCCGTCCGCGCCCTGGAAGTGCTCGCGCCGTGCGTGGATGAGGAGCTGGCCGTCACCGCTGAGCGACGCGTTCTCCGCGCGGTCGGTGTAGGTCTGGAGCTCGTTGTTGCCAAAGCCGTGGCCGCCGGTGAGGGTGACCCAACGCGCGGGGTCGACGCGGGCGCCCGCGGGACCGTCGAACTCGTCGCTCCAGACGAGCGTCCAGCGCGAGCCGGGTGGCGCGGGTGCCGTCGCGGGAGCCACGACGTGCGCGGCGCAACCGGCCGCAGCCAGGATCATGCCCGCCGCCGCGACGATCGATCCGCGCATCCCCACCGCGGGCAGCCTACAACGAAGGCGCATCCGAAGGACGGACGCGGCGCAGGATCTCGTCCAGGGAGTGATCAGCCAGGGATTCGACCACGAGGTCGGCCTCGCCGAGCGGCAGGTGCCGCGTCAGGGGATTGGGAATCGCGACGCAGCGCATGCCGGCGGCCCGCGCGGCTCTGATCCCGTTGGGGGAGTCCTCGAAAGCGAGGCACTCTTCGGGAGCGACGCCGAGACGCGCGGCCGCGAGCAGGAAGAGGTCCGGCGCGGGCTTGACCTGCGCGACCTGGTCGCGCGTGCAGACGGCGTCGAAGAGGTCGCGGATGCGGTGGCGAGCCAGCCATCCTTCCACCCACTCCGAGATGCTGCTCGAAGCGACCGCCGTCTTCAGGCCGGCCGCGCGCGCCTCGCGGACCCGATCGACCACGCCGGGGAGCAGGGGCTGGGCCTCGCAGCGCGTCTGGTGGCGCGCGTACACCTGCTGCCGCAGCGCCTCGTGGTCGAGCGGGACGCCCGTGAGGTCGGCCAGGTGCGCGCAGGGATCGTAGGCGCCGACCGTTCCCACCGAGTGCTGCCACACCTCCAGCGTGAGGTCGTGCCCGCGCGCACGGAAGGCCTCGCGCCACTCCTCGAACTCCGGCGTCTCCGTGTCGAGGATGGTCCCGTCGAAATCGAAGAGGACGGCCCGATGGGTGAGCAGGAAAGCCTCTCCGGCTCCTCTTACCAGGAAAGCCATTGATTCACGGCACCAACCCTCCCAGGAGCTCATCTTCATGATTCGACGCGGTTTTCACTTGAGCCTCGCTCTCGTCGTCGGCGCCGCGTCCGCGGCCCACTCCCAAGGCGTCGCGATCGACCACAAGGCCGTCGGCTGCATCGTCGTCGGCAAGTACCCGAAGATGAATGCGTGCTTCACGCCCGCGGCAGACCTGGCGCGCAGCCGCGTCTACTTCCGGCCCGAAGGCGTGACGAACTGGTACTACGTCGACATGAAGTCCGACCAGCCCTGCTTCACGGGCACGCTGCCGCGCCCCGGCAAGAAGCTCGTGGGCAAGAAGATCGAGTACTACGTCGAGGCCCAGAACAAGGCGTTCGACCCGGCGCGCACCTCGGAGTACGCGCCGATCGTCGTGCGGTCCGCCCAGGAGTGCAAGAAGGACGTCCCGGTCGCGCCGTTCGTGAACAACGCCACCGTGGCCGTCTTCCCGGCCCTGCCCGCCGGTTTCGTGGGGGGCGGCATTGGGACGGCGGCCGCCATCGGCATCGCGGGGGCGGGCGCGGCGGCCGCGGGGACGGCCGTGGCCGTGGCCGGTAACGACAACGGAACCACGACCACGACCGCTCCTGTCGTGGTGAGCCCGGCCGCCAACACGCCGGCCGCGGTGACGCCGACCCCCACGACTCAACCCGCGAGTGCCAATCGAGCGCCGTTCGCCGTGCTCACGACGAACCCGGATCCACCCTCCGGACAGGGCCCCCTGACCGTGACTTTCGACCTGTGCAAGAGCACGGACCCCGACGGCGACCCGTTGAGCTTCTTCTTCGACTTCGGCGATGGGTCCAAGACCTCCGGCTCCTGCATCGAGTCGCACACCTACCAGGCGAGCTTCCGGGCGGCGGGGAACGTCCGCGCGCAGGATCGATCGTATGTCGCTCAAGCCTGCGTGGTGGACCCCCGAGAGGCCAGCGCCTGCCGCGAGCGCGCCGTGAGCGCCACGAGCCCTGCGCCTCCTCCGAGCACGGCCTGCCCCACGCCGACGGTCACCCTGATCGATCCCGCCGAGGGCGCCTGCATCCAGGACAACGACATCCCCATCTCCGCGACGGCGACGAATGCGACCCAGGTGAAGTTCACGGCCCTGCACTGCACCGACGGATGCGGGTCGACGGAGCCCGACAACAGCATCGTGAAGACCGCCCCGTTCTCCGGGACCCTCTTCGTCTCCCACGGCGACGGCGAGTACTTGATCTTCGCGACCGCTTCCAACGCCTGCGGCGCGCCGCCGGTGAGCACCCCGCCGCACCACTTCTTCGATCAGGACGAGTGCGGCTGTCCCTGCACCTTCCGCGAACGCGCGGAGGGGCGGCGGATAGCCTGGTCGAGCGAGCTCGGCCTCGACAGCGGCCGGCTGCAACTCGTGCTCAACGGTGAAGCCCCCCTGTTCCTTTCGCACGGGGGCGCCTCCGGGACGGCGCGCCTCGTCGAAGGGGAGAACCGGGTGGAAGCGGTTCTCGTCGACGTGGCCAGGCCCGGGCCGTGGCGCTTCGATCTCCGCGCGACCGATTCCATCCAGCCGGGCAGCCTGCGCGTGATCAGCGGCGAGGTCCTCCAGCTCGGTCCGACGTCGGTGACCTTCCGGCTGCGCGGAACGCAGGGCGAGCGCATCGCGTTCACGTTCCTGAAGAAGTAGCGGCCCTGGTCCAGTCGGACGAGACGTCAGTGGACCGTGCGCGCGCAACGCACCTGGGGCTTGCCGAGCAGGAAACCTTGCCCCATGTCCACGCCGAGGGCGAGGAGGCTGTCGAGCTCTTCCGGCTGCTCGATGCCTTCCGCGATGAGCGGGGCCTGGATCTGCTCGCCCAGGGTGGCCAGGGCGGTGATGACCTGGCGCTTGATGGTGTCCGCGTGCAGGTTGCGCACGATGGAGGTGGCCACCTTGATGTACTCGGGCCGGAGCTGGAGGATCGACTCCAGGCCCGAGTAGCCCGAGCCCGCGTCGTCGATCGCGATCTGCAGTCCCGCGTGGCGGAGGCGGTCCAGCGTCTCGCGGAAAGCGGGGTAGTCGTGCACGACTTCCTTCTCCGAGATCTCGACCACCACGTTCGGATGGGCCCGCCCGATGGACTGGAGGTTGCGCTCGTCCAGGAACACGGAGTGCCCGAGCAGGCGGGGCGAGGCGTTCACGAACAGCTTCTTGCCCGCGATCGCGCGCGGCACCTTGGCGAAGATCGTTTCCAGGCAGAGGCTCTCGAGCTCGAGGGTCATGTCCGCTTCGTGGGCCACGGCGAAGAGCACGTCCGGCAGCTCCAGCTCACCGGCCGGACCGCGGATCAGTGCCTCGTAGCCCACGATCGCGTTGTCCTTGATGCTCACCACCGGCTGGTACACCGGGTGCAGCTTGCGCCCGGCGAGCACGGCCCGGCAGCTCGCCACCATCTTGAGACGCTCCGCGGTCTCGCGGGTCTCCACCAGCCGGGCCGCCTCGCGCAGGCCACGGATGACGTTGCGCGAGGGGCGTACGCGCGGGTCGTCGGGCACGATCACCGCGCTGCAGTGCACGTTCATCAGCTCCACGATGGTGCGGCCCAGCCGCTGCCCCAGCCGCCGCGTGGCGCCGTCGCGGAGGCGGACGGCTTCCTTCTCCAGCCGGACCTGCGGGTCACCGCCGCCGGGGGCGACGTCGAAGAGGAGGTAGAACCCGTCGCAGCCCGTGAACTGGATGGACAGGAAGGAGGAGCGGAGCGTGGAGGCCTCGACGTCGGCCTGCAGGCTCTCGGTCACGCAGCGCAGGACCTGGTCGTACAGCTCCCAGCCGTACACGCTCTCGACCCCGGCGAAGCGGCCGAGCTGGAGGTAGACGACGCCGAGGTTGCTCACGCGCTCGTTGCGCAGGTCCGCGACCGGATAGAGCGGAAGCCCGGTGATCCAGTCGCTGAGGATGCGCTGCAGCCGCAGCCGCTCCAGCTCGTCCACCATCGGCGGCGGGCCGGCGGTGGCCAGACGGCCTCGCGTCACGTGTCTCGCGCGTATCGCGGTCCTACCGCCTCCCAATGGCACCTCCGGTGTCGCGGCCGACGAGCGCGCGCACCTTGGCGCGCAGGTCTTTCGCGTGGAACGGCTTGCTGATGAAGTCGGTGCCGCCGACCTGCATGGCCGTGATGCGGTCGCGCACGTCGGTGCGGCCGGTGATGAAGAGGACGGGGACTTCGCGCGTCTGCGACTGGCGGCGCAGGATCTCGCACAGCTCCCAGCCGTCGAGGACGGGCATGCTGACGTCGAGCAGCACGAGGGCCGGCGGGGCGGCCAGGGCCTGGCGCAGAGCCTCCTCCGCGTCGCCCAGGCAGTCGACGTCGTAGCCCTCGCCCGCCAGGGCGCCGGACACGGCCGAGCGCACCGCGGCGTCGTCGTCGACGAGCATCACACGTGGACGGTTCATGAGGCCATCTCCGGCGCCACCGGCAGCAGGACGCGCACTTCGGACCCGCGGTCCTCTTCGCTCCAGAGCGAGATGCTGCCGCCCATCGCTTCCACCAGCTCGCGCGACAGGGTCAGGCCGAGTCCGCGCCCGCCCGCCCGCAATGCCTGGGCCCCACGTCCCCGATAGGAGAGGTCGAACGCGCGCTCGCGCTCCTCCGCGCTCATGCCCACGCCGGTGTCGCTGACCACCACGTGCGCGTACACGGGGTCCGCCCACAGGCGGACGCGTACGGCGCCCCCGGCGGGCGTGTACTGGAGCGCGTTGTCGAGCACGTTGCGGAACACCCGCTGCAGCGAGACGGGGTCGGCGCGCACCTGGACCCGCGCGCGCTCCACCGACATCTCGATGCGCACCTTCTGGCCGTGCGTCTCGCGGTAGCGGCTGGAGAGCTCGCTCATGACCTGCACGAGGTCCACCACGTCTTCGGGTACGGGGAGCCGCCGCTCGTGCGCGCCGGGCGCGTCCACGAGCTGCGTCATGAGGTCGATCTCGGAGGCGAGGTTGCGCAGGTGCTCGTCCACCGGCGGCTCGCCCCGCCGCGCCCGCTCCGCGATGAGGTCCGCGTACACCTTGATGACGCTGATCGGCGAGCGCAGGTCGTGGAAGATCTCCGCGCGCAGGTCGCGGTCGTGGGCGGCGGCGGCCGCGGGTTTCTCGGGGACGACGGGCGCCGCCATCGGCGCGGGGGGTGCCGGAGGCACCGCCGCGGCCGGCGCGACCGCAGCCGGCGCAAGCATGGGAGACGGCGGCGGGGAGGCGGAACGCTCGAGCGTCCATGGCGCGGGCAGGGGTTCGGCCATGGCGCGCCGTGACGCGGCCGCCCGCACCGGCAAGGCCAGCTCGAGCGCGCCCAGCACGGCCAGGGGCCAGAGCACGCGCGCGATGGCGGCGGCCGGCCGGTCCAGGATTCCCGGCGTCGCGCTGGCCATGACGCAGAGGCCGGCCACGGTCGCGAAGGCCAGGAAGCGCGCGGCGGCGGCGCCATGGAACCGGCGCGCGAGGACGAGGTGAGCCGCGGGCACCACGAGCAGCGGGCTGCGCACCCCGCCCGTGAGCCAGGCCGCGCCCAGGGCCAGCGACAGCTCGACGATCAGGTCGAGCGAGGCCGCGTAGCTGCCGAGGGCCGCGCGCGCGTCGGCCAGGCTGAGGAGCGAGCGGGCGGCGATGCCCGCCACCGCCACGAACGCGAGCCAGGCGGTGCCCGAGCGGTCGAGGCCGCCGGCAGCGATGACGGCGAGCACGGAGGCGACGAGGACGCCGGTGCCCACCCAGGACCGCGCCACGTCGCTCTCCGCCCGGTCGTGCTCCAGCTCGTCTCCCCTAGTGGACGTAGGCGCAGCCCACGCGCGACCGCCCGTCGCTGAGCGGCTTCACGCTGACCGGCTTCATCGTGACGTGATGGGTGTCCGACGCGAACTCCTGGATGAGCTCGCCCTCCAGGTGCGTGGGGGCGCGGCTGCTCGGATAGATGAAAGCGAGCCCGCCGTAGCCGATGTCCTTCACCTCGAACTCGCGCTGGCGGGCCACGCCTCCGCGGGCCAGGCGCAGGCCCAGGCCCTGCACCGCGAAGCGCGGGTGCCGTCGCGTGCGCGGATCCGAGTTGTAGCGGCGGCAGTCGTAGAGGCGCTGGTCGCAGGTGCGGATCAGGAAGTCGGAGGTGCGGCCGTCGGACGGGAAGGTGGCCACCCCGTAGTGCAGGCCCATCGTCAGGCCGATGCGGCGGGGGAGCTGGATCTTGGCCACGCGCTGGCGGATGCGCTCGGCCACGGCCAGGCTTCCCATCAGGGTCGTGTTGGGTAGCACGGCCACGAACTCGTCGCCGCCGTAGCGGCAGCCCGCGTCCACCGCGCGCAGCGAATCGCGGATCACCTTCGCCGTCTTGACGAGCACGGTGTCGCCCACGGGATGGCCGAGGCGGTCGTTGATGCTCTTGAACCCCTGGAGGTCCATCATCATCAAGGAGACCACGCCGCCCGTGCGCTCGGCCCGCGACATCTCGCGCTGGAGGTGATCGTAGAGGAAGCGGCGGTTGTAGAGGCCGGTGAGCGGATCGGTGATGGCGTTGACGCGCAGGGCGGAGAGCTCGCGCCCGGAGAGCAGGCGCGGCTCGCGCACGAGGCCGCGCTGCGTGTGCAGCTCGTGCATGAGCGCGGTCTGCAGGGATACCGGCCCGGACAGGGCCTTCTCCAGCGCCCCGTGGGTGGCAGTGATGGACTCCCACAGCTCGAGGGCCTGGCCGTCGTCCACGGTGACGCCCGTCCACTCCACGAGCAGCTCGCGCAGCAGCACGGCGCGGGAAGAGCCGGCGGCGGCGGTGCCCAGGGCCTTGTGGAACGCCTCGACCGAGAACTGGCGCTCGCGCCCCAGGCGGACGAGGCGCGCCAGGGGAGTGGTGGCCTCGCGGTTCGTGCTCAACGGCCGTGGCTCGCGCGGGCGGGCCGAAGGGCCATCTCGTCTTCGTGCTGCTCGCGCGCCAGCTGCTCCACCGCGGTCGCCATGGCCTGGACCTCCCGGCCCACCGAGAACACGAGCATGAGCTGCCCTTCGTGCAGCACGTCCACGATCTCGCGCTCGGAGCGCACCCAGAGGACGCGCGAGCCCGCGATGAGGAGGTGGGCGGACTGGGCCTCGCCGCGCCCGGGATCAAGGCGGCGCAGCGTCTGCACGGCCTGCTGGATGCGGGCCAGCCCGAGCCCCGCCGCGCGCAGCCGCGCGGCCACGCGCAGGCGCACGAGGTCCACGAACGAGTAGCGGCGCGCGGACCCGTATCCATCGGCGCGCGCCAGCGACGGCGTCAGGAAGCCGCGGCGGTCCCAGTAGTCGAGCTGGCGCGGAGAGAGGCGGGTGAGGCGGGCGGCGCGGGCGGTCGAGAACCCGGCTTCGAGGATGTCACGCTTGAATTTCACGCGTGTATTCTTCATCCCCGGAACCGGTGCCGCGTCCCATTCGAAGACGGTGATCGATGCAAAGGGGAGACGCTCGCCGGCTCGTAGTATGGGCGGGGCGACGCCCCTGTTGTCAAGGGAAAATGTCTTCGCGCCGCGTCATTGCGCGATGACGCGCACGATTCCGGTCGCTCCCTGTCCGAGAGCCTGGTCGTTGTCGGGTGCGATCTGTCCAGGTCGTCGATGTGTGTACATCAACGTGAGCAGAACACGTTCATCCGCGCTGAACGTCGTCGTCGTGCGCGCCGTGCTGGGGAACATGAGGTCCTGCGTGCGCGCGCTATGCCCGAGCCCCAGCGCATGCCCGAACTCGTGGGCGAGCGCGCCCGGCCGGCGGATGTCTCCCTCCGACTTGAAGAAGATCTGCGTGGAGAGGATGTGCGCGTCGGAATCCGCAACCTGGCTCAACGTGTATCCGATGACCTCCGCCGGAAACTGCGCGAAGCCGGGGTTGGCCGGATCCACCACGATCGTGACGGAGGGAGTGTCCGAAGGCACGAGCGTCACCCACGGGCGGACCAGCTCGGTGATCTCGGCGGGGAGATCGCGCGGCACGGTGATCGTCGTCGTGGGCCAGCGCACGAGCCGATTGCGCAGCGCGGTCTCCGAGTAGACGAGCGCGCGGACGTAGGCCTCGTCCACCGTGGCCGGCCAGAGCGCGATCACGTTGTCGCGGGGGACGATCGTATCGCGGCGCAGATAGCCCGCCCGCTCGATGGTGATGGCGTCTCCGGGCCGTGCGTTCGCAGCCGCGGTCGTGATGGCGGCACCGCTGGCCCCGTCCACGATCGAAACCGTCGACGACGGAGTGGTGCTTCCTCCTCCCCCTCTCCCCCCGCCGCCGCAAGCGGTGAGCGGAAGGAGGAGGAGCGGGAGGGCCGCGCGACGCATGATCCTCCAGTAGTGGCCCGGGGGCTGGCTCGCGTCAAGAGGGTGGTTCCCACGAGTTGAGGCTGCTCACTCGACGTTCGCTCTTCGAACTGTCATTCGGGAACCGAACAACCGGGCAGGTCCTCGCCGCTCCGAAAAGCAAGCCGCGCCAGCATCTTGTGGCCGCGGTGGCATGGGCACGCGCCATGCTGACGTGGGCGCGCGAGGTGAACGATGCCACGACGAGGTTCCTACGCGGCGCGCCCATTCGCGCTGGCTGCCGTGGTCGCCCTCGCTCTTGCCGGGTGCCGCCACCAAAGGGCGGATCTGGAGGTCGTCCTGCGCATTCGCGAGGATCCTTCGGCCTTCCGCTTCGTCGGCGACGGCTTCGGAGTCCACATCAACATCACCACCATCCACTGGTCGATCGACCTGGTCGAGGTCGGCGGCCGGGATTGCGTGGTCACATCGATCGACCAGGTGATTCACTTCTCGGGAGGGGAGCGCTCTCTGCACCAGGAGGGGAGATTCGAACCCGGCGACGACGAATTCCAGCGGCTTTACGGTGTCTCGTTCGACAGTCGGCCCGACTACTCCGTCACCTTCGATCCCGCGGTCCCCGGCTTCGGGACGCGCAAGGTGTCGAGCGATACCTGGTCCGCGTCGTGGGAGTACGTACCTCCACCGGACCGCAAGGAGACACTCGTCATCGAGATGGCCGTCCACTACCGCGACTCGGAGGGCGACCGTGTGACGCGCCGGACCTTCGGGCCGGGTCTGCACATCGAAGGGTAGGGGCTCGGAACACGCCCGCCGGCCTGTATTAAATAAGATGGTCCCTGGAGGTCATCCCATGGCGTCTCTGACGGCCGCCGGCGTCCTCGTCCTCGCCGCTGCGATCGCCCCCCGTCCGGATCCCCCCGCGCTCCGTCTCGAGAGCTGGCGTCTCCGGTCGCGCACCGTCTTCGTCGGCACCGTCACCGGCGTGCAGCGCCTGGGTGCGCTGGACGGACTCACCGGCGACACGCAAGGCCGGATGGAGGCGACGATCAACATCGACAAGGCGCTTCGCGTTCCGGCGGGGGTGGCCGCACCCGCGGAGGCCGTGGTCAAGTTCGACAGCCGCACCCCGGAGCCGGAAGGCGATGGTTTCTACGCCCTGGCCGTGGGGGAACGCGTGCTCGTGTTCGCGGATGGTTTCGAGGCAGCGTATCCGCGCGAGATGTGGCACGGCGCGCCCGCGGACCTGGCCGCTGCCGTCAAGACGCTACGCGATTTCGTGAACACGATGGACGCGGCCACCATGCCGCTGCACAGCCTCACCCCGGCCACGCGCACGTCGCAGGTCCGGCTGTACGACGAGGCGCTGGCGTTGCTCACGAAAGCGGGATCCGTCCGGTAGCCGCCCGCCGAATGAGTCGTCGACCACTGACCGCCGGAATCGTGCTCGGAGTCGGCCTCCTGTCCGCCCCGCGGGCACCGACTGAGCCGCCCCCGCCTGGCCCGTGCGAGGAGGCGACCGCCCGCGGCAAGGCCCTCTTCAAGGCGGGCGAGACGGACGCCGCGCTGGCCGCCTTCGATTCGGCCGTTGCTCTCGCCGGTGCCACGGGCCTCCGCTGCCGGGGCGAGGCGCTCTATCGCATCGGCGTGGCCCGCGATCACCGCGGCGAGTTCGCGGCGGCCGAATATCCTCTCGGCCAGGCCGAAGCCCTGGCTCACGAGCTCGGGGACGAGCACCTTCTGGCATCCGTCTGGAACCATCGCGGCCTGATGGCGCGCCAGCTCGCGCACTTCGACGAGGCGGAGCGCTACTTCCGGCAGAGCGAGACGGTCTTTCGCGCGCTGGGTGAACGCGTGCACGCGAGCGCGTCCCTCGGAAACCTCGGGCTCGTCTGCCAGAACCGGGGCGACTTCGTGTGCGGCCTGGACGCCCAGCAGCGGGCCCTCGAGCTCGATCCGCGAAACTCGTATGCGATGTTCAACATTGCCGTGATCTACGAGCTGCAGGGCGAGGACCGGCTCGCTCTCGACTACTGCCGCCGATCTGCGGCCATCGACCACGAAGACGGCGACGTCGTTCACGAGGCCGTCTCGGTCATCAACGCCGGTCGCGCCGAGGCGCGGCTCGGCAACGTCGCGGGGGCGCTCGCCTCTTTCGCGTCCGCGCGGCCGGCGCTCGAGAAGGCGGGCGATGGGGATCTCCTGGGAGAGCTCGAGAACGCGCTGGGTGAGGTGCAGCAACAGGCGGGCCACAAGGAAGAGGCTGTGCGTCACTTCAGCGAGGCCGTGCGCCTGCAGGAAGGCGTACCCGTACATCTCTCCGATTCCCTGGTGGCCCTCAGTTCCGCGCAGCTCGCCGCGGGCCAACCGGCGGCGGCCCTGTCCTCCTCGCGTCGTTCGCTCGAGATCGGCAAGCTCTCCGAGAGCTGGAGTGTCGCCAGCGCAGCGTGGACGGCGATCGGAGAAGCCCGGGAATCCCTGGGCGATCTCGAGGAGGCCCGGGCGGCTTATGGCGAGGCCGTGGCTCTCAACGAAGGCTGGCGAGGCCACGTTGCGGGTGACGAGTCCGCGCGGCAGCGCTTCTTCGAGCAGCGCCTGAAGCCGTACCACCGCTTGCTCGCCCTGGCCGTGGCCCGGGGAGACCAGGAAGAAGCATTGCGGCGTGCGGAGCAGGCGCGGGCCCGCGTCCTGGTCGATGCCCTGCAGCAGGGCCGCCAGATCGGTACCCGGCTGCTGGCGCCCGAGGAGCGCGCGCGGGAGGCCGCGGCCGAAGACGCGGTCCGCGTGCTCGAGGCGCAGCGAGAGGCGGCGGACGAGAAGGGAAGGGCCAAGATCGGCCTCCAGTTGGACGCGGCACGCCGCAACCTCGTCGCCATCCGGACCGCGCTCCTCAGCGCCCACGGCGACGTCCGCCTGGCCCGCGGCGAGGCGGAGCTCGTGACGCGCGAGCAACTCTTCCCGCTGCTCGCGGACGGCAGCGCCGCCGTCGCCTTCACGGTCACGGAGCGCGCCACCTATGCGTTCGCGTTCACCGCCGCGCCCGGGCCCACCGTCCAGGCCTCCGCGGCGACGCTGCCGATCGGAGAGGCGGCCTGGCGAGCCCGGGTGCAGTCGTTCCGTGACGCCCTCGCGCGCCGCGACCTGGACATCGGAGGCGAGGCGCAGGCCCTGTACCGCGATCTCCTGGGGCCGACGCGGCTGGCCATCGCCGGGCGCAAGCGCCTCTACCTCGTGCCGGACGGGCCTCTGTGGGAAGTCCCGTTCGCGGCGCTGCAGGCGCGGCCGCGGCACTACCTGGTCGAGGACACGGCTCTCGCCGTGGCGCCGTCGCTCACGGGCCTGGCGGCGTGGCGTGCCCGGCCGGCCTCGGTGCGGCCGGCCGCGGGCTGGGAATTCCTGGGGATCGGCGAGACGGAGTTCGGGCCGTCGCGGAATCCGCTGCCGGGAAGCGTTCCGCATGTGCGCGCGGTGGCCGCTCTCTACGGGCCGACCGCGCACACATTGCTCGATCGCGAGGCGACCGAGGAGAGAGCGAAGGCGGAGTTGGGCCGCGCCCGTGTCCTGCACTTCGCCACGCACGGCGTGGTCGGGCCCGCGAGCCCGCTCTACTCGGCGTTGCTGCTGGCGCGGGCGGGAGCGGGAAGCACCGAGAACGGCCGTCTCGAGGCGCGCGAGATCCTGGACCTCGACCTGCCCGCGGATCTGGCCGTGCTGTCGGCCTGCGAGACGGCGCGGGGCCGCATCGGCGCCGGAGAGGGCGTGATCGGCCTGTCCTGGGCCTTCTCGGTCGCGGGTGTGCGCAACACCGTGGTCAGCCTGTGGAGCGTGGACGCCGCGAGTACGGCAGATCTGATGCTGGCGTTCCACCGCGCGGCGCAGGGTGGCCAGGAGTACCCCGATGCGCTGCGGGCTGCCGAGCTCGCGCTGATGCGGGATCCGAAGACACGGCACCCGTTCTACTGGGCGCCGTTCCTCCTGATCGGGGACGGCCGCCGTGGCGGTGAGGCCGGGCGCGAGTAGGACGCCTGGTAGCCGAGAACGTCGTTCATCTGCTCGTTCAGATCCGCCGCGGACGCGTTCAGGATCGAGAAGTCACGCGCCTCGCTTCTGGCGCGCGCCCGTCGGGCCAGGAACTCACGGACCGCATCCTCGATCAGACGAGACCGGCTGCGGCTGCGAGTGGTCGCGTTGTCGATCGCCTCGAGGACCCGCGCGTCGATCGTAATCGACGTCTTGATTCTCATGCGTCTGGAATGGGCGAGGGAGGTGCGGCCGCCGCCAGGCCAGCCAGCGCGGCGGCGGCCGGTGACGCCCCGATGGGCGCGGGAGACGTCACGGCCGAACGATAGGACGTCCGCAACCCGCGCATCCATGGGACCAAAGTCCAATACGACGAGGAGCCGTCCGCCGAAGGGATGCTGTCGCCGTGTTGTCATTGCGACGCCCTCGGATCGTCGATCCGATCAGATTAGGTCTACTTTGTGATCGAAAGCTCTTGACCCATCGCCGATTCTGGCTAGATTCTAGAGACGTAATTCGTCTTTCGCCTTGGACCGATACCTCGGCCTGCGGGTGGATTTGACTGGCTCCTGAGACTCTAACCACCGACAACCCCGCTCTCTGATCGCAAGGAAACACCGCCATGATCTCCCCCCCACGGCCAAGGCTTGCCCTCGCGTGCGCGAGCGTAGCCGCCCTCCTCGCCCTTCTCCCGGGCGCGTCCCTTCACGCCGACGAGCCGGTCGTCTGGATGAACGTGGTGGGCGCTTCCGTCTCCGGGAACTCGCTGACCAAAACGGGGTCGGTGACCGCGTGGGATGCGGGCGGCTCGAGTACGAACGTGATCCGCGACGGCTACGGCTACGTCGAGTTCACGATGCCGGATCTCTCTCACCGGGTCATCGCCGGTTTAGGGACCGGCGATGCGAGCGTCGACTACCCGGACGTCGAGTACGGCATCTATCCTGTGGCGGGACAAATCCATGTGTACGAGGCCGGGATCTACCGCGGACAGTTCGGTTCCTATGTCGCGGGCGATCGCCTTCGGGTCGAGGTGGATTACGGCGTCATTCGTTACCGCGTAAACGGCACCGTCTTCTACACGAGCGCCGTCCCGCCCCGGTATCCGCTGCGGGCCGACGTCAGCCTCTTCGAGCCCGGAACGACCATCAACGACGTGCGCATCGGCCACATCGCCTGGACCCACGAAGCCGGGGTCGCGGTCGCGGGCAGCACCCTGATCAAGACCGGGGCCGCGGGATGGACGTCGGGGGCGATCTCGGCGAGCGTGATCGAAGGCGCGGACGGCGCGATGGAATTCACCGCGACCGAGACGAACACCACGCGCGTCGCCGGCCTGTCGAACGGAGACTCCAGCGAATCCTGGGACGATATCGACTTCGGCATCGAGGTCCGCGACGACGCGACGATCGAAGTCGTCGAGGCGGGCACCTCGCGCGGCACGTTCGGCGCCTACGGCGCCGGCGATCGCTTCCGCGTCGAGGTCCGCGACGGCATCATCGCGTATTACCGCAACGGAAGCTCGTTCTACACGAGCCCCGGGGCGCCGACCTATCCCCTGCGTGTCGACACGGCGCTGTACAGCGCGAACGCCACACTGACCGATGTCGGCCTGACGCCCCTCGTCTGGACCGGCGCCACCGGCGTCACCGTGGCTGACGATGGCCTCACCAAGACCGCGGCGGACGGGTGGAACGCCGGAGCAGCCGCGACACGTGAACTGACGTCCGGGGACGGGTTCATCGAGTTCACGGCGGATGAGACGAACGCGCGTCGCAGTGTCGGCCTCAAGGCCTCGGGCGCGGCCTCGAGCTACGCAGACATCGATTATGCCATCGACCTGGGCGCGACCGGCCAGCTCGAGGTCTTCGAGCTCGGCGTGTCGCGCGGCCAGGTCGGGGCGTATGCGAATGGGGACCGCCTGCGGGTCGAGATCCAGGACGGGATCGTCCGCTACCTCAAGAACGGGACCCTTCTGTACGCGAGCGCGGTGGCCCCGACGTATCCGCTGCACGCGGAGGCCCAGCTCTACACGAGCGGGGCCACGGTGAGGCACCTGGAGATGGGCGACGTGGTCTGGATCAATTCAGTGGGCATGCAGACCGCGACGAACGTTCTCACGAAGACCGCCACCAGCACGGACTGGGACGCGGGCACCGTCTCGACCCGCGCGATCAACTCCGGCTACGTCGAGGCGACGGCCAGTGAAACGAATACGTACCGGATGATCGGGCTCAGCCACGGCGACTCCAGCGCGTCTTATACCGATATCGATTTTGCCGCGTATCTGGTCCCCGGCGGCTCCCTCCACGTCTACGAGAAGGGAAACTACCGCGGCCAGATCGGCAGCTATGCGACCGGCGACCGCGTTCGTGTCGGCTTGGAGGCGGGGGTCGTCAAGTACTACAAGAACGGAACGCTCCTCTACACGAGCGCCGTCAGTCCCGAGCTCCCATTGCGAATCGACTCCAGCTTCTACCAGCCGGGTTCCGCCCTCTTGAACGTCGTCCTGGTCGGCGATGCTGCGACCGATACTTTGGACGCGCCCGTGTTTTCGCCGGGGACGGGTGTCTACACCTCGGCCCAGACGGTCACGATCACCGCCTACACGGGCTCGACCATCCGCTACACGACCGACGGCACCGATCCGAGCGAGGCCTCGGCGAGTTACACCAGCCCCATCGCGATCGGCCAGAGCACCATCCTGAAGGCGAAGGCCTGGAAATCCGGGTATCAGGCGAGCGCGGTGGCCACCGCGACCTACGAGCTGAAAGTCCCCACACCCGGTCTCGCGCCGGGAGGAGGGACCTACAGCACGCCGCAGTCGGTGGTGATCAGCGACAGCCTGGCCGGATCGGACATCCACTACACGACGAACGGCGTCGACCCGACGCAGGGTGACAGCACGATCGCCTCAGGCAACTCCGTGTCGATCTCGTCTTCGACGACGCTGAAGGTCGCGGCTTGGAGAACGGGCTGGACGCGCAGCGACGTCGTGACGGCCAGCTACGCGTTCCAGGTCGCGACCCCGACGCTGACCCCGGCCCAGGGGAATTACACGGGGGCGTTGCCGGTGACCGTGGCCACGGCGACACCAGGCGCGACTCTGCACTACCGCCTGGACGGCGGCGAACCCACCGCATCCGATCCCACCGTCGATTCGGGAGCGGTCGTCACCATCAGCCATTCGGCGACGCTCAAGGTCGTCGGGTCCCGGGCAGGTTGGGGCGACAGCGTGACCGCATCGGGGACGTACTGGATCTCGCTGGGCACCGCCTCGACGCCGAGCCTTTCTCCTCCGCCCGGCACGTTTACATCAGCCCAGACGGTGACGATCAGCACGACGACGAGCGGCGCGGTCATACGGTACACAACTGACGGAACGGACCCCGGGTTCCAGTCGCCGATCTACGCCGGCGCGTTGACGGTCGGTCGCACGACCGTGGTCAAGGCACGGGCCTTTGCTGCGGACATGACCTGGAGCGCGGTGGCGGGAGGGCTCTACCTCGTCGATACCGGAACCGTCGATCCACCGCGATTCAGTCCTGGAGGCGGGCAGTACACCGCGCGACAGTCGGTCACGGTGACTTCGGAGACGTCAGGCGGGGTCATCCATTACCGGCTCGACGGTGGTGATCCCGACGAGCTCGATCCCGTCGTGACCTCCGGGAGCACGGTCCTCGTCGACCAGAACGCCCACCTCACCGCGCGAGCCTACAAGACAGGAGTCGCGACCAGCGCGGTGGCGGCGGCCGACTATCGCATCACGGGCGCGGTCGCGCTGAGCAGCAATGCCACGTTCGCCCTGAAGGCCGACGGCACCGTCTCGAGTTGGGGATCGAATTCCTTCCAGGCCCTTGGTGATCCCGCCGTCGCCAATGGAGACGTGCGCACCACGCCGGGGCCCGTCGCCGGGCTCACCAATGTCGTCGCCGTGGCGGCGGGTGCGAACCACGGCTTGGCGCTCAAGAATGACGGCAGTGTCTGGGCTTGGGGGCGGAACATTGCCGGCGAGCTCGGAGACGGTACAGGCGCACCGCAGGCGACACCGGTGCAAGTGTCAAACCTGAGCGGCGTCGTGGCCATTGCCGCCGCCGGCGTCACGAGCCTGGCCCTCAAGAACGACGGGAGTGTATGGATCTGGGGCTTCGATTTGACCTCGATCTATCCCGGAAACCGTTACGTCCCTGTCCAGGTCGGCGGCCTGAAGGGAGTCACGCACATCTCTGTCGGCGGCGCCAGCTCCGCCATGGCGGTGCAGACGGACGGGATGCCTTCAGGGACGCTCTGGAGCTGGGGCAACAATGAAAACGGCAAGCTGGGTGACGGCACGACAACGCAGCGCGACAGTCCGGTCGCCGTGGCTCAGGGCGTCGTCGCGGGCGCTGCCGGCTTGTTACACGCGTACGCGTTGATGGCGGACGGCACCGTTCTCGCCTGGGGCCGGAACAGCAGCGGCCAGCTCGGCGATGGGACGACGGCCGACAAATATCGCCCAACCATGATTCCGTCGCTGAGCGGCGTCGTGACAATCGCGGCCGGCATGCGGAGCGGCATTGCCGTCGAAAGCGATCGAACCGTCTGGTCATGGGGTGACAACTTCTGGGGCCAGCTCGGCGATGGGACAGGCACCGAGCGCACCACGCCCGTGCGCGCGTGGATCCTGGACCCCCTCGCCATCGGCAGCTCGAATTCCGACGGCTCGGGCCACTCCGCGAGCATCCACGGCGACGGCACACTGTGGACATGGGGCAAGAACGTGGCCGGTGCCCTCGGTGACGGCACGCTCGCGACCAATGGGCGCCCGAAGCCCGTTCCGAACTTCAGCCTCGTATCAAACGCCCTGTGGGACGTGGACACGGACGGTGACGGCCTGAGCAACGCCAGCGAGGCGCAGCTGGGGACGGACAATCGCAAGGCGGACACGAATGGGGATGGGGTTCTCGACGGCGCGGCCGTTCACTCTGGATTGAGCGCGACCAACCTCGACATGGACGCGGATGGCGTGTCCAACGCCGCCGAGGTCGCACGAGGGACGGATCCGTTCCTGGCCGACTCGGATGGCGACGGGGCCAACGATCTCGCCGACTGTTTCCCCACGGACCCGAGCCGCTGGCAGTGTCCGGCCTCGGATCCCAATGACCACACGCCACCCGTGATCAACCTCCAGGAGCCGACGAACGCGGCCCTGATCTCCAGCGTTCCCCCCCAGTGACGGCCCGGCCGAAGCTCGAGTGGGTTCCTGAACGAGGTAAGTGAAAGTGAAGCTCAATTCGCACGCCGCGCGCGTCATCGCTTCCGTGCTCATCGTTCTGCAGGTGGGATTGATGCCGGCCTCCGCCGCGGCCCCGGCTGCCGGCGGGGCCGGTACCTCCACCGCGATTGCTGCGCCGCGCGTCGACGTCAACCGCAGCGCTCCGGCGTTACGCGCGCAGCCGAGCGAGCCGTCCTTCTCCGCGGATCCAAGCGACGCCGAGATTGTTCGGGCGCGCGTATTCGGTGAGCCGTTCGTACCCATCGCCCGTCAGCGGGAAGGGTCGGAGAACGTCGATCTCGCGCGAGTCATCCGCGATCAGGCTCGGTCGAGCATGCCGGAAGACGTCACTCGTTTCGAGGTCTTTCTTCGTGATCATCCGACATCGCGGTGGTCCGCGGCGGTCCTCCTCGGCGTCGGCATCGTGTACCGCCAAACGGGATACCTGACGCGTGCGCTCGATCGGTTCGAGCGAGCGTGGACACTCCTGGAGAAGGAAACGGAGCCTCGTGCAAAGGCCCTGGGCGACCGAGCTATCGCCGAGCTTGCGGACCTCAACGCGCGGCTTGGACGCGCGGAACGCGTGGAGACGTTGTTCGCGGCGGCGCGCAAGCGCGATATGCGCGGCCCGGCGGCCGAAAAGCTCGCGGCAACCGAAAACGTCGTGGCCGCTGCCCGCCTCGAGGTCCGGCGAGCATTCCGCTGCGGTCCCATGGCGCTCGAAAGGGCCCTGTCGAGCGGTACTCTCACCGCCGCCGCGCGTCAAAGGATCTTGAAGGAAGGATCGACAGAGAAGGGCACGTCTCTTTCGCAACTGCTCCGGCTGTCGCAAGCGATCGATGTCCCCATGCAAATGGCTTGGCGGGAGCCGGGAGCGGTAGTCATCACTCCGTCCGTGGTGCATTGGAGGAGCGGCCACTTTGCGGCGATCACCGCCGACGACGGCCGGAGAAGCCGCGTGGACGATCCGGTGTTCGGCGGCCAGATGTCAGTTACTCGGCCCGCTCTCGATGAGGAGGCATCGGGCGCGTTTCTTGTGCCGGCCGGACAGTTGCCTAACGGATGGCGACCGCTGAGTGGGGCCGAAGGGGATCTCTTTTGGGGCCGCGGGGAGACCTCAGGTCCTGACCAGAAGGTCTTCGGGTCCTGTCCCCGGAGTTCGGGAGGCGCCGGCTGCCCGAGTGGCCCCTGCCGAATGGCGGACTACAAGGTCAACCTGTTGCTGGTGAATCTTCACGTCTCGGACTCACCTGTCGGGTATGAGCCGCCGGTTGGGCCCAGCATGCAATTCACTCTGGCCTACAACCAAAGGGAGTACTTCCAGCCGCAGATCCCCTCCTATTCGAACTTCGGGCCGAAGTGGACCTTCGGTTGGTTCTCTTACGTGGAGGACAATCCCGCCGACGCGAATCAGAGCCCGAACGTTTACCTGAAACTCGGTGGTGTCGAGACCTACTACAACTACAATGCAGGTTCGCAGACGTATGGGACACATTACAGCAGCCGCGCCGTGCTCGCGCGCACGTCGTCGACCGCCTATGAACGGCGGTTGCCTGACGGGTCGGTCGAGGTGTTCGCCCAAGCAGACGGGAGCACGGTGTATCCACGACGGGTGTTCCTCACTGCTATCCGGGATCCGCAAGGCAATCAGGTCAACTTTGCCTACACGTACGACATCCCAACGGGAGCGCTTCTCCTGTCTTCTGCGACCGACAAGATCGGGCAGGTCACAACATTCCAATATGGCGGCTCGGACCCGCGGAAGATCACCCGGGTCACCGATCCGTTCGGCCGGTACGCGAGCTTCGAATACGATCCGTCGGGGCGTCTGAGCCGAATCACCGACGTCATCGGGATCACGTCCGAGTTCACATACGGGACCAACGACTTCATTTCGTCGCTCACCACTCCTTACGGAACGACGACCTTCCAGACCGGCATGTCCGGCACGGATCGGTGGCTAGAGGCCACCGATCCGCTCGGGGCGAAGGAACGAATCGAGTATCGGGGAGCAACGACGGCCATTCCGCCTACTGAGTCCGTCGTCCCGTCCGCGCCAGGTCTGGCGACGACGAACGCCTTCATCTACGCTCGCAATACGTTCTACTGGGACAAACGAGCGATGGCGTCCATGCCCTACAGTATTGATTACCGGAAGGCTCGGATTACTCACTGGCTCCACTCTTATTTCAACAACAGCGAGAGCTCAGGCACGATCGAGAGTGAGAAAGCTCCCCTCGAAAACCGCATCTGGTACAACTACCCGGGTAACCAAGGGGCTCCTGCGTACGAAGGAACCTCCACCCAGCCAACGATTGCGGCTCGCGTCCTCGACGACGGAACGACACAGGTCTACCGATACGAGTACAACTCAAAAGGGAATAAGACGAAAGAGATCGATCCCGGAGGCCGGGAATCGGTCTTTGTCTACGGGAACAACAACACTCCCGACCCAGATCCCACGACCGGAACCGGCATCGACCTGCTCCAGGTGAAGCAGAAGAAGGGCGCGGGCTACGACTTGGTGGAGAGTCGCACGTATGACTCCAACCACCGCGTCTCGACCGTCACGGACGCGGCGGGTCAGGTGACGAGCTTCACCTACGACGCTCAGGGGCAATTGGCGTCGATGACGACTCCGGCGAGGAGCGGCATCACCGAGAACCGCACGACCATTTACAGCCACGATACGAATGGAGTTCTCCAGACGACGACCGGGCCGCTGAATGAAGTGCATTCCTTCACGTACGACGGCTATGGTCGTGTCCGGACTCTGACCGATCCTGACGGGTACGTTCGCACCTACGACTACGACGCCCTTGATCGGCCAACGAGGATCACCTACCCGGATGGATCGTTTGAAGAGACAACATACGACCGGCTCGATGTCGGCAGCGTCCGTGATCGCCTCGGGCGTCGGACGCACGTTTTTCATGACGCCCTGCGGCATCAAGTCGCGGTCCGAGATGCTCTCGGTCGAACGCTGACGAAGCAGTGGTGCACGTGCGGTAGCCTCGACAAGATCGTCGACGGCAACCAAAGGGCGACGAGCTGGGAGCGCGATGTCCAGGGTCGGATAACGAAGGAGATCCGTGCGGATAGCTCGTCACGGACGGTGACCTACGAGGCGACGACGAGCCGGGTCAAGACCATCACCGACCAACGGAATCAGACGATCACGTACGGGTACGCGCTCGACGACAATCGAACTCAGGTCACCTTCACCAACGCAGTGATCCCCACAACAAGTCTCTCGCGCGCATTCGATCCCGCCTACGATCGCCTGCTCTCGATGACCGACAGCACGGGCACGACCACATTCACCTACTACGACGCTGGCGTACTCGGGGCTGGCCAGGTCAAGGACATCGATGGGCCGCTGACGAACGACACGATCACCTATGCCTACGACGAGCTTGGCCGCGTGAAGGATCGGACGCTGAAGGGCGAGACGATGTCGTGGACCTACGATGCCGGGGGACGTACCACGGCAGAGACGACACCGGTCGGCGCCTTCGGGTTTGCCTACGACGGGGTCAGTGGCCGCCTCGCGAGCCTGTCCTATCCAAATGGAACGCAGACGGCCTATACCTACTTCGGAAACGCGAAGGACCGGCAGCTACAGACGATCGTGAGTAGCGTAGTGGCCACTGGCGCCACGCTCTCTCGGTACGACTACGACTACGACCTTGCCGGCAACATCGTGCTCCAGCGTCGCCAAGACGGGACAAGTGCGCCGGATCAAGTGGAATTCGGGTACGACCCTGCCAACCAGCTCACGCTTGCCACGATGAAGAGCACCGACCCCACACCGGTGATCCTGAAGCGTTACGGCTATGCCTACGACCTCGCCGGCAATCGAATCGGTGAGCAGATCGACGACAGCGCGACGCTCTTCTCCTACGACAACATGAACCGGCTGATGGGGCAGAGCCCGGGAGGCCTCGTCCGGGTAGCGGGATCGGTGAACGAGCCGGCGACTGTCACCGTGCAGGGCATTGGTGCGCCGGTGACAACAGGGAACACCTTTCAGACCCAAGTGACACCTGACCCGACGACGGGCTACATAACGATCGTCGCGCGCGATCCGTCCGGGAACACTCGGACGTACACCTATCAGATCCCTTCCTCTACGGGGGTGACGAGGAGCTTCACCTACGACGCGAACGGCAACCTGGCGTCGAAGACCGAGGCGGGCACGACGACGACGTACGACTGGGATGCGACCAACCGCCTCGCAGCGATCCGTCAGGGTGCGAGCGTCCTGGCGTCCTACAGCTACGACGGGATCGGCCGGCGTGCCACCAAGACCGCGAGCGGCGTGACGACAGCATACGTGTACGACGCCGGCGAAATCGCGGAAGCGCAACCGAGCACGGGTGGTGCGATCTCCTTCTGGCACGGCTTCGTCGATCAACATCTCGCTCGGCGGGATGAATCCGGCTCGGTCGCGTATCTCTCCTACGATCATCTGGGCAGCGTCACCCAGGTCACGAACACGGCGGCGAGCACGACCTCTTCGCGGCGTTACGATTCGTGGGGGGGCTTCTCGGCCGGAGCTGGTGGTCTCGAATACGGCTTCACGGGTCGAGAGCGCGATTCAGAATCGGGGCTCTACTACTACCGGGCGCGGTACTACGATCCTGCTCAAGGTCGTTTCCTGAGCGAGGACCCACTCGGGATTTCCGCGGGCCCGAATCGCTACGCGTATGCGGGTGACAACCCCGTCAACATGGTCGATCCGAGTGGGCTGATCACCGAGGTCTGGTGTCGTCCGGTCCATCAGCCGCTGGCGAAAGCCGCCGGGGCGCTGCACTGCTTCATTTCGATTAGCTGCCCGGGAATGCCGCCGACGCTGGTCAGCTTCCTAGGGCCGCCCGCCTCGCCCATCCACATCGTGCAAAACTGGCAGACGAACGGAACCAACAACGACGTCCAAGAGGCAAGGAACTGGAAGAACATCCATCGTTTCCCTGTGACGCCGTGCTCCCCAGGCTGTCCACTTGAGCATTGCGTCGTGAACCTGGCGAACAAACTGATCTCGACGGGTTGGACGCTGCCGAACTACAGCGCGGCCTTGGGTCCGAACTCGAATAGTTTTGCCAACCGACTCGTCCTCCAATGTGGCGGCAAGGTGGGCGGGAATCCGGGACAGCAAGGTGCAGCCGGGTGGAGCACGCCTTGGAACATCCAGATCCCGTAGGAGGGCCATGCGAATACTCTACGTCGTAGTGGGCACGGTGGTGATGGCGGTGGCAGGAGTGTTCTTGGCGCCGAGCGCTGAGGTGGCGAAGCTCAGGGAACGCATTGCTGCGCACGTCGACTTCTGCCGGCCGGTCACCGGTGGGTATGCGGTCGTCGGCGCTCGTGGCGACCACAAGCCATTCGTTTCTGTCCCAGGACGCTCGTCGGTCGGTGGCTTCACGCCGGACTATTCCGGCCACTACTGGACCGAGATCGACCACGGCAAGGATGGCGATCGCTTGCGCGTGATGGTAGGGCTGGGAGACCGCCGCCCCTTCGAAGTGTACGGCGCACCGTGGAACGGTACCGCCAGCGCCAAGCCGCCCACCATCGATTGGGCTGCTAAGGACGGCCATTCCTTCTTCGTGAGAGTGGGAGCCGATGCTGCTCAGTGGAGCATCTGTGGCAGCGAGCCACGCCGAGTCTGGAGCGCCTCGCATGTGCAGGCGTTTGCCTTTTCTCCCCGATCCCGGTTTGTCGTATCCAAGGAGGATCCTCGAACGCTCAAGGCGTCTTCCTTCCAGGCGGCTGCCGACGGGGCGCAAGGGACGATCGATCTGCCGTTTGCACCGGACAGGCTCGTCTTGGGCGATGTTGAGACAGAGCTGATCGCAACGCGTCACGACGAGACGTCGAAGGGCATCACGCAGGCGATGGTCATCGACACAACAAGGACGGGCACACGCGCACTCGACTTGCCGAACGGCATCCGCCAGCTGACCAGCCTGACTCCCCTGCGCGGGACCGGCCTCCTCCTGGCAGAAGTATGGCGCGGGGATGAACGGCGGGACGGGACTGAGCTGACCGATTTCGTGGCGTGGGATCCGTCGTCAGGAAGGGTGACGACGCTCTTTCGGAATGAAGAAGCTCTCCTCGTGCACGAGCTTCCTACGAACACCATTCCCGCCCCCGGTCTCTGTAGGTAGGTGCGGACCCGCGCATATGGCGCTGGCGCGCTGGACGGCTCACTCTTTCTGCCGTCACCGCTCGGCCGCGGGCCGGCACTCGTGCTGCAGGCGGAGCAACGAACCTCCGAAGCGCTCGTGCCTGCCCGCCGCCTCGCGCTCGCTTCGAGAGGTGGCTGCCACGGCGCGGCCGCCTTTGGTTAGACGGAAGCGGCCACGCCGTCGCAGCGTCCTTACTTAAGGGTCAGATCGGCGAAGCGGGGTCGCGAATCGCTGATCACTGTGGCGCCGGTAGGCCGGCAATGGGAGTTGATTCGCGGTGTTGGGGGTCCTCGGCTGGCCGAAGCGGCCTCCGGTCGGGCGGTGCATAGGGTGGGATCGCCTTGGACGGCTGAGCCGAGAATTGGAGCGGATAGACCTCTCCCTGCGCTCGGTGGAGCGCGGGTGGAGGCTCCCGCCCTCTTTCGGGCTAAGCGGCGCGCTTCAGGATGGGGAAGCGCCGGTTGGCGGGATCGAGATGCTCAATGTGGAACGGCACGGCAATGGGTCCTTCACCCGGCCGGCCTCGCGGAGGCTCGACGGCGTTGTGGTAGGCCGGCGCGATCCCTAGGAGCGCCTCAGCGGGCGTGGCTCCGCCCAGTCCCTCGTGTGGACGGAAGCAGACGTAGCTGAGGAGAGCCAATGCGAGCCTCTGCTCGAGGTCGTCGAGGGTGAGGGGAAGCTGGAGACGGTAGAGGCCAGCGGACTCCTTGATGGTTCTCCAAAAGCGCTCCAGGCGCGCGGTGGCGTAGAGGTTGTCCTTGGACGCAAAGCGCTGGACGGCTCCCACGCGCTTCACGGCCTGTCGGAACGCGACGGCAGTAAACTCGCCGCCCCGGTCGGTGATGAGGTACTTGGGATGGCCGAAAGCCCGGAGGGCGCTGCGGACCAGGCGGACCATGTCCTTCGCGTCCGGCCTGGCTTGGAAGACCCCGAGGGCGAGGGGCGTGCGGGAGAAAGCGTCGAAGACGGCGGCCATGTACATATCCCGCCCTAGGAACTGCTTTACGTGGCTGATGTCCATCATCCAGACGTGGTGGACGAAGCGAGCGACGACGGGTCTTGAGACGCGAGCGGGCTCACTCGACTCCTGCGGGGGCGGGGCGGGAAGGACTATTTCCTTCCGGTAGCGCCCAACGGAGCGGGCGGAGACCTTCCAACCCGCCCGCGCGAGGATTCGGGCCAGGAGATCCTGACCCCCAAGGCCGAGGCGGGTCATGGCCTGGATGGTGGAGCGGACCACGTCTGCGGCGCGGCGGATGGGCGGCGAGGGCTTCACGGTAGACCCGACGCTGTGCCTGTCCGGGTCGGCGGCCTTCTCCCAGTTCAGGATTGTATTGGGGCAAACGAGGAAGACGCGGGCCGCCTCCTGGGCGCTCCAGGCAAGGAGGCTCTTCAACTCCAGGATACGGAAGCGCTGCGCAGGAGTGAAGTAGGGCCGGTGCCTCTCCGGGAGCTTGGAGAAGCGAACCCCGAGGATCTCGGCGGTCTCCCCGGCCAGGCGGGCGCGCAGCTCGGCCTCTTCCAGGCGCGCCTGCAGCTCCGCCAGCGGATCGTTCTGCGCGCGTAACTTTCGCAGGTGTGTGCCCGTGGCAAGTCCCAGCAGATGGGAGGCGCTGAGGGCGGCGCGCAGCGCGAGCCGCTCGGTGGCCTCGTCGAGGATGCCGCGCAGGCGCAGGGAGACGGGTAGTGCGATCTCTGGCAAGTCCTTCTCCTTCCGGGAAACGGGCAGGACGTCATGACGGAAGCCGACCCTGGCAGGCTGCGGCGGTACAATAGCGGGCGAGGTCAGCCATGACGATCGACGTGGACGGCGTCGTCGAGGACGGCGTAATCAAGCCGGAGCGGCCACTGGGCCTGAAGGAGAAGACGAAGGTCCACGTGACCATTCACGTCCAGGAAGAAGGCGCGCCCGCGAAGGACGACGATCCGACAGGCTGGATGACGGCGATGGAACTCAAAGGGTGTATCAAGAACGCCCCGCCCGACACGGCCGAAAACCATGACAAGTACCTCTACGGCGACTCCGACGAGTGATCTTCGTCGATACCGGCTTCCTCTTCGCGTTCTTCTCCGAAGATGACGTGAACCATGCCCGGGTGGCCGAGGTCTTCGAGGAATTCAAGGGCCGCAACCTCCCTGAGATCCTCGTCACGACCGACCACGTGGTCTCCGAGACGATCACCCTCACGCGCTACCGGATCTCACACGAGCGTGCGGTCTTCGTCGGCGAGCGGCTCTACAGCGAGAAGATGGCTCGCATCCGCCGGGCGAGCTTCGAGGAGCAGCGTGCGGCCTTCGACTACTTCAAGCGGCACGCGGACAAGAAGTACAGCACGGTGGACTGCCTGAGTTTCGTGGTGATGGAGAGCCTCGGCATACGGGAAGCCCTCGCGGTGGACGAGGACTTCACCCACCGCTTCGTCGCTCGGCCGGGCCCCAGGCCGAAGAGGTAGGCATGGCCGCGCAGGGCCGGGAGCCCCTCGTGGTGTGTCTGCTGAGCGCGTGCCACCTAGGCTTGGCTAAAGGAGCCTGGAACTGCATCACCCAATGCAGATGACTTCATTGACGCGCCGGAAGGCGAACGCCCGCAGTTCAGCAGGAACTTGCGGTCTTGGTGTAAGGCACACAGTTCAAGGCGGCATCGAGTTCTCGCGTGTGTGCTAGCGATGCGCGCGAGGACTGAGCGAGGACTCGCCCTGGGTTCAGGAGCTCCGAGCGGACACGAATGAGCAGTGGCGCGATAAGGGTCAAACGCATCACTACATGATCTATCTGGATGGCGTCGGCTCCTTCGAGGTGATTGCCGAACCGTGGGGCGCTCCTCCGGAGCAAGTCATGCCGAGGTGATTGGCGGCCCAAAATAGGGGCCGTCCGCCGCACGGACGGCCCCCTGAAGCTCCAGTCAGTTTCTTGCGTCGATCCTCGGCGCACCTCCCCGGCCCGACGGGGCCTGAAAAAGCAAAAGGCCCTTCGAGAGTCTCGAAGGGCCTTGGTGCGGATCCGGGCTGCTTGTGAGCTAGCTCGGTCCGGCCACACCGCGGGCCCTGGCGCGACAACAACATGCGCAAAGGGCCGAGACGGCGTGGACGATCATCACGACCCAAGGGTAGGGCTCGGCACGCAGGCGTGTCAAGGCCGCGGATTTGGCGATAAGCTAACCGCGTGACCTCCAACGGCACGCGCGTGGCGGTAATCGCCGGCTGCCGCACCCCTTTCGCCAAGGCCTCCACCGTGTACCGCGACCTCTCCGCGGTGGACCTCGCGCGCATCTGCGTGCGCGAGCTGATGGAGCGCTCGGAGGCGGAGCCGGCCTGGGTGGACACCGTCGTCATGGGCCAGGTCATCCCGTCCGTGCGCGCGCCCAACCTGGCCCGCGAAGTCGTGCTGGGCACGGCCATGCCGCCCGGCATCCCCGCCCACACCGTGAACCGCGCTTGCGCGTCCGCGAACGAGGCCATCGCCGAAGTCGCGAGCTCCATCCTGCAGGGTCATGCCGAAGTCGGGATCGGCGGCGGTGCGGAGAGCCTCTCCGACATCCCGATCCTGCACAGCAAGCGCATGACGAAGATCCTCATGCAGGCCTCGCGCGCGCGGAGCCTCGGCGAGAGGCTGGCCGCGTTCGCGAAGGTCCGGCCCGCCGATCTGACGCCGGAGGTGCCCGCGATCGCCGAGCCCTCGACCGGCCTCACCATGGGCCAGTCCGCGGAGAAGATGGCGAAGGAGAACCACATCTCCCGCGAAGAGCAAGACCAGATCGCGTACCTCTCCCACAGGAACGCCGCCGCGGCCACGGAGGCGGGCCGGTTCGCCTCCGAGATCTGCCCGGTGCTGGTGCCCCCGAAATACGAGCCCGCGGTTACCGAGGACAATCTCATCCGCCGCGACACCTCGCTGGAAGCGCTGGCCGCGCTACTTCCCGTGTTCGATCGCAAATACGGCACGGTCACGGCGGGGAACTCCTCGCCCCTGACGGACGGCGCGGCGGCGGTGCTGCTCATGTCGGAGGCGCGGGCGCGCGCGGAGGGCTACGAGCCGCTGGCCTTCATCAAGTCCTGGGCGGTGGCGGCGGTCGATCCGGGCGGGCAGCTCCTGATGGGGCCGGCGCTGGCCGTGCCCAAGGCTCTGCAGCGGGCGGGCGTGACCCTGGCCGACATCGACATCATCGAGATGCACGAGGCCTTCGCGTCGCAGGTGGCCTCGAACATCCAGGCCCTGGAGTCGGAGACCTGGGCCAAGGACAAGCTCGGGCAGACGGAGGCGGTGGGGAAGATCGACCGCTCGCGCCTGAACGTGAACGGCGGGTCCATCGCGATCGGCCATCCGTTCGGGGCCACGGGGGCGCGCCTCACCACCAGCCTCGCGAACGAGATGAAGCGGAGGAGCGCGCATCTCGGCCTCATCTCCGTCTGCGCGGCCGGCGGCCTCGGCTTCGCGATGGTCCTCGAGCGATGAGCGCGGCCGCGCGCGGAGGTGCCCTCGCCGGCCTGCGCGTCGTGGACCTCACGCGCTACATCCCGGGGCCCTACGCGACCATGACCCTGGCCGACCTCGGCGCGGACGTCGTGAAGATCGAGCCGCGCGAAGGCGATCCCATCCGCGCCTTTCCTCCCATGGTCGGTGACGAGTCCGCCGCCCACGCCGGCCTCAACCGTGGCAAGCGTTCCGTGGCCGTCGATCTGCGTACGGAAGAAGGCAACGCCGTCGTTTGCAAGCTCGCTTCTCAGGCCGACGTCTTCGTGGAAGGTTTCCGCCCCGGCGTGCTGGGCAAGCGCGGTCTCGGTCCCGCTCAGCTCCTGGAGGCGAATCCGCGTCTCGTCTACTGCTCGGTCACGGGGTACGGACAGGAAGGCCCGCACGCCGCGCGCGCGGGGCACGACATCGGATACGGAGCGCTCGGCGGCTTCCTCGGCGCCAACCGGGACGCGGACGGCCGCCCCATCGTGCCCGCGACGCAGGTCGTGGACATGACCACCGGCCTCCTGACCGTGATCGGCATCCTGGCCGCGCTGCAGTCGCGCGAGCGAACGGGAAAGGGCCAGCATGTGGATGTCTCGTTGCTGCGGGCGTCGCTGGCCCTCATGACGGTGCCCCTGACGCGCGCGCTGGCGGGACCCGAGCCGGGCGACGAGCTGACCGGCGTCTATCCCTGTTACACCGTGTACCGCTGCCGCGACGGGAAGTGGCTCGCGGTCGGGGCCCTGGAGCCGAAGTTCTGGGAAGGCGTCTGCGCCGCGCTGGGCCGGCCGGAGCTGGCCTCGCGCCAGTGGGAGCAGGGCGAGGCGCGGGTGCACGCGCGCGCGTCCGTGGCCGCGCTCTTCGCGTCGAAGGACCGCGACGAGTGGGTGCGCGTCCTGGCCGGGCACGACGTCTGCGCCGAGCCCGTCCTCGGCTTCGACGAGATGAGCGCGCACGCCACCATTGCCGCGGAGCTGCTCGACCAGCCGCTCGGCCAGGGGACTCTGCGCACGGTCGCGCCGCCTCTCAAGCTCTCGGGCGCTCCCCCCGCGCCCTCCCGCCCCGCGCCGGGCCTGGGCGAGCACAC
>Ga0111539_10001430_pt1 | contig 31850 bp, 28 predicted proteins | sample RhiMethybrSRZTD1_FD_79667 | JGI IMG/M metagenome (GOLD analysis project Ga0111539, IMG submission 79667) | Populus rhizosphere microbial communities from Tennessee, USA - Rhizosphere MetaG P. TD hybrid SRZTD1 (version 2) (version 2) | ecosystem: Host-associated > Plants > Roots > Rhizosphere >...
CACAAAAAAGGAACAGGAGGCGGGCATGCGAGCCGTCATGATCGCTGTCCTCCTGCTGGCCCTGGCCTTCGTGCTCCCATCCGGAGCGGCGCAGGCTCAGAGCGTCAGCGGGACGGAAGCGCAGACACTGAGAGATGAGATTCGCCGACTCAACGAGCGACTGGACAAGCTCCAGGGTCCGAGCGAACCGCAAACGGTTCCGACCCCCGCGCCGGCGCCAGTCGCACCGGCGCCGGCGCCCGACCCAGCGCCCGCGTTGACCCAGCCGGCGCCGTCATCGGTATCGCCTGCTGTGCCGGCCGGGGTCGTCACAGCCCAGGTACCGCCGGCAACCGGCGAGCGCGAGATCAAGCTGGAGCGCGATCATCCCTTCGAGATCGTCGGGCTCCCCAAGCCGGAGGTGGCCGGCTTCAGGATCGGCGGGTTCTTCGTCGGGTCCGTCAACTTCAACAATCGCCTGCAGCTCAACCCCGAGTTCGCCGGAAACGCGCCGGCTAGCTCCAGGCCGGGCGAGACGGACTTCCGGTTCGACCAGTTCACGATCGGCGTCTACAAGAGCTTCGCGCCCTGGCTCTCGGCCGGCGCCTCCATCGAGGTCGAGCGCCATGGCCACGTCCACAGTCACGGCTTTGACCCGGCGTTCGGCTGCCCCGGAACCGCGCTCTGCATCGAGCAGTTCGGATCCGAGCCGATCGAGACTGAAGTCAGTCTGCACCGCTTCTACATCACTGGTATCGTCCCCTTGGGCAACGGCGTGGCCCTCTCCTTCGGCCGCTTCGACACGCCGTACGGTTACGAGCGTCACGACGCGCCCCTGAACCTCACCGCGACGATTTCGGAGGTGCAGCGCTACGGGCAGCCCCAAAGCATGACGGGCTTCACCGCGGCTTACCAGTTCACTCCCTGGCTCGACGCCATGGCCTGGATCGTCAACCGATGGGAGAACGAGACCACCGAGGACACCCTCGAAGACAACAACCGCGACAAGAGCTTCGGTGGCCGGATTGGATTCACACCGCTCCAGGGCAATCAGCTGCTCAACTTCGGCATCGGCGGTTGGTGGGGCCCGGAGCAGGACGACGACACTACGAACAAGCGCTGGATCGCCACCGTCGATGTGGCGTATACGCCGATCCCAAGATTGTTCCTGACCGGCGAGTTCGTGTTCGGCCGTGAGGCGGGTGTGTCGTTCCGTCGGGTGGGTATCCCGATCCCTGGCGACGCGGCCAACGACAGGAGGGTCAGCTGGTATGGTCTCTACGCCCTTGCCCATTACGACGTGTTTCCGTGGCTGGGCGTGGGCTTCCGATACGGGATCTTCAACGATACCGATGGCGCGCGGACGGGCGTCAGCCAGACACTCCAGTCGTTCACGCTCGCTCCCATCGTCCATCTCTCTCGGCTGATCCCGGATCTACGGCCGGTAGGAGTAACCTATGCGCGGTCGCGACATCCCCTGGACTGGGTCGATATCAGGCTCGAGTACCGGGTGAATCTCTCCAATCGGAACGTGTTCTCGAACTCGGCGCCAGCAGTGCCCATCACGCAGGCGGACAAGACGAGTCAGCAGGTGACGCTGCAGTTCGTGGTCAATTTCTAGGAGTAGCGAGATGAATGGGATATTTCTCAACCGCCTTCCGCTCAGCGGAAAGGTCTTCTGTACGCTGTACCTCGTCGGAATCGGCTGTGGCGCCCTGGCGGCCTTCGCCCAGGCCGCCACGGCCGTCGGTCTGAGCCCGGGCGAAGTTCGGGCCAGCCTCGCTCCGGACATGCCGATGACGCACATGGGCCACGGCCAGATGAGCCGCGAGAAAGAGATCGATCTCGGCCAGATCAGTACGTCGGCGAAGGTCTGGATCCGCACGCCCCTGCTGATCCAGACAAGCCACACTCACCTCTTCGGCATGACGCTCATCGCCGGACTGCTCGGGGCCATTTTTCTGTTCTCGTCGCTCGGCGAGGGCAAGAAGACGCTCATCCTCTCCCTGCCGTTCCTGGGGACGATCCTGGACATCGGAGGGATGTGGCTCACCCGGTTCCTCTGGCCGCCGCTCAGCGCGCTGGTGATCGCCGGCGGCAGCCTGTTCGCGCTGGGCTACGTGCTCATCACCGTTCGATCCGTCTACGAAATCTGGCTGCAAAAGGAGCTCTCGGCATGAGTCGGTTCATGCTTCGTCTGATCGGCGGTGTGGGGTTGATGGCGGTGGCCGCGGGAATCGCGGCGGCGCACGTCACGCCTCCGGTGGTGCTGGCGTCGGATCGCGAGGCGGTCGCCGGGCTCCTCAGCGGCTCCCGACGATATTTCGTCCGCGAAGTGCGCCTGTCGCCGGCCGAACGCGCCGCGATCCAGAAGCAGTCGGGCTGGACGCCCAACGAGGATTTCTATCGCTTCTACCTCGGGCGGGACGACCAGGGCGCTCTCGTCGCCTCGACCATCTTCATGACCGAGTACACCATCCACGGCCCGGTGCGCGTGGCCGTCGGTCTCAATCCCGACGGCAAGGTGAAGGGCGCCCAGGTGGTCGAGATCACCGAGGAGACGTACCCCTGGGTGAAACCGCTGATCGACCAGGATTTCGCTCGCGACTACGTCGGTCAAGGCAGCACCGGGCGCTATACGCTGACCGATAGGGTCCGAGCGGCCGGTGACTCCATGACCCAGTTCTACGGGCAGGTGATCGTCAGTCTCATTCAGCGAGCGGCGATTCTCTACGACACGACCGTGCTCAAGCGTCCCACCAGCGGGTGATGCCTCGCGCTGATTGACATCGGCCGACTCGGGCGGTCATAGTCGCCGCGACCCCTTATCGAGGAGGCGGCCATGAGGCGTCGGGACGTGTTGCGGCTGGGCGCGGTCGGAACAGGCATCTTTGCCGTCGGCGGGCTCGCGCGCGTCGCCGGGCGCGCGACGGCGCAGTCGCCCGCGGTCCCGACGGTGGACCGCCTGGTCATGACGAACGTCGTGGACAACGTCTACGACGTCTTCGCGAAGGCCGGAAAGCTCGACACCATCACGGTCGAGCGCACCGCGCTCCGGATCGGAGCCGACTCGCTCCTGGCCGAGCACGGGCTCGCCTATCACCTCGAGTCGATCCGGGGGGCCGATCGGCGCCAGATCCTCCTCGACTTCAGCCTCACCGAGCGGAACCTGTTCAACAACTACAAGGTGCTGAAGCTCGATCCAGCCGCCGCCGATGCGCTCGTCATCAGCCACGGTCACGCCGACCACTACGGCGCGCTCGCCGACTACGCCCGGGCCTTTCAGGGCAAGACCCGCCCCGGGCTCACGCTCTATGCCGGCGGCGAGGACACGTTCTGCCGCCGCGTGGTCGCCACGCCCGGGGGCAACGTCGAGCAGGGACAGCTCGACCACGCCGGGCTCGAAGGGCGCGGCCTCGCGGTCGTGCTCGCCAAGCAGCCGACGGCCGTCGCGGGCCACGCCTTCACATCGGGGCAGATCGCGCGGCTCACCGACTTCGAGAAGCCGCCGGCGGCCGCCCGCCTCGTCGCCGGCCCGATGGACTCGGCGTGTTCGGTGACGCACTTCGGCGCCACGAAGGTCGAGACCAAGCCGGGCGAGCTGGTGGCCGACCTCTTCCAGGGCGAGCACGCCACTGCCTACAACGTGAAGGGCCGTGGCCTCGTGGTCATCACCTCGTGCGGTCACGCCGGCGTCATCAACTCGGTCCGTCAGATCCAGAAGGCGTCGGGCATCGACCGGGTCCACGCCGTGGTCGGCGGCTTCCACCTGGCGCCGGCGCCCGACGAGATCGTCGCCAAGACGGTCGACGCGTTCCGGACCATCGACCCGGACTACATCATCCCGATGCACTGCACCGGGCTCAACACCATCATCGCGGTGCACCGCGAGATGCCGAAGAAGCTGGTGATGCCCTCGACCGGCACGCGGGTGATCTTCGGCGCCTGATGGCCAGGACCGTCTTCCGGGACTACGACCAGGCGTCCCTCGACGCCGAGTACAACAACCGCGAGAAGGTCAAGGACAGCGCCGACTGGCTCTCGCGCTACGCGATCGCCAGCGCCGAGACGCGCGCGGCGCTCGAGTGCCGGCTCGATCTCGCCTACGGTCCGCACCCCGGCGAGCGGCTCGACGTGTTCCCGGCGCGCGGTCCGAGCGCGCCGGTGCACGTCTTCGTGCACGGCGGGTACTGGCAGCGGCTCGACAAATCCGACTCGAGCTTCGTGGCGCGCGGGCTCCAGCCGTCGGGCGTGGCGGTGGTCGTGATCAACTACGCCCTCATTCCCACGGTCGACATGGACGAGCTCGTGCGCCAGTGCCGCGCGTCCATCGTGTGGGTACACAAGAACGCCTCGTCGTTCGGCGGCGATCCGAATCGGATCTTCGTGTCGGGCCACTCGGCCGGCGGTCACCTGGTCGCCATGCTCATGTCGACCGACTGGAGTGCCTTCGCCGCGCTGCCCTCCGACGTCATCAAGGCCGGCTGCGGCATCAGCGGCCTCTATGACCTCGAGCCCATCCGCCTCTCGTACCTCAACGAGGTCCTCAAGCTCACGCCGGAATCCGCGCGGCGCAATGGACCCGTGCACTGCCCGCCGGCGCGCTCGGGCCCGCTCCTGCTCCCGGTCGGCGGCCTCGAGGGCGCCGAGTATCACCGCCAGGGCGATGAGCTCGCCGCGGTGTGGCGAACCCGCCGGCTTGCGTGCCAGACGATCGACATGCCCGGACATCACCACTTCTCGATCCTCACGGAGCTGGAGGACCCGGGCACCACGCTGAGCCGCCTCCTGTTGCGGCAGATGGGCTTTCGCTGAGGCGTAGAATCTCAGTCTGAATGGCCGATTTCCTTCCCTTCGTCCGCCGCTGGTTCGACGCGACGTTCCCCGAGGCCACCCGGCCGCAGCGCGAGGGCTGGGACGCGATCGCCTCCGGCCGCGACACGCTCATCGTGGCGCCGACGGGCTCGGGCAAGACCCTGGCCGCCTTCCTGTGGGCGCTCGACCACCTCCATCGGCTAGGCCTCGAGCGGCAGCTCGAAGACCGCGTCTACGTCGTTTATGTCTCCCCGCTACGTGCGCTCAACAACGACATCGAGAAAAATCTGCGCGCGCCCCTGGCCGGCATCCGCGCCGCGGCCGCCGCCGAAGGGCTCGAGCCCCCGGAGATACGCGTTGCCGTGCGCACCGGCGACACGCTGGCGGCCCAGCGGCAGGCCATGACGCGCCGGCCCCCGCACGTGCTGATCACCACGCCGGAATCGCTCTTCATCCTGCTCACCAGCGAGCGCTTCCGTCCTGCCCTCGCCCGCACGCGGTTCCTGATCGTCGACGAGATCCACGCGCTGATGGGATCGAAGCGCGGCGCCCACCTGGCGCTCTCGCTCGAGCGCCTGCAGGCGCTGGTCGAGACCGACGCCGGCAAGCGTCCCCAGCGCATCGGCTGCTCGGCGACCGTGAGCCCCATCGAGTCGGCGCTGGCCTTCCTGACCGGCGCCACCGCCGCGGATGCGGTCACCGTCGACGCCGGCTTCACGCGCGACCTCGATCTTCAAGTCGTGGCGCCGGTGGACGACTTCCTGACGGCGCCGAGCGACACCATCTGGGAGGCCGCGCTCCAGCAGATCGCCGAGCTGGTCCAGGCCCATCGCACCACGCTCGTCTTCGCGCAGAGCCGACGCGCGGCCGAGCGACTGGCGCGCGATCTCAACGACCGCATTCCCGACGGCCGCGTCGCCGCCCACCACGGCTCGCTCTCTCGCCGGGCGAGGCTCGAGGCAGAGAACCGCCTGAAAGACGGCGAGCTGCGCGCGCTGGTCGCCACCTCGTCGCTCGAGCTCGGGATCGACGTCGGCGCGATCGACCTGGTGGTGCAGCTCCAGTCGCCGCGCAACATCGCTGCCGCCCTCCAGCGCGTAGGCCGCGCCGGTCACCTGCTGAGCCGGACGTCGCGGGGCCGCATCGTCGTCACCAAGGGTGAGGAGCTCCTGGAGGCCGCTGCGGTCGTGCGGTCCATCAAGGAGCGGCAGCTCGACCGCGTCGTCATGCCCGACGCGCCGCTCGACGTGCTCGCCCAGCAAATCGTGGCGGCCGTCGCGGCCGAGTCCCTCACCGTCGACACGCTGCTCGCGCGCCTGCGGAACGCCGCGCCGTATCGCGCGCTCGAGCGCGATACCCTCCTGGCGGTCGTGCGCTCGCTCGCCGAGCCGCTGCCCGCCGAGGTGAAGGGCGCGGCGCCGCGCATCCTGTGGGACCGCGTGAACGATCGGCTCCACGCGCGGCGGGGCAGCCGGTTCCTCGCCCTCACCTCGGGCGGCACGATCCCCGACAACGGCCTCTACGACGTGTTCGTCGCCGAGACCGACCTGAAGGTCGGCACGCTCGACGAGGAGTTCGTGACCGAAAGTCTGCCCGGCGACGTCTTCTTGCTCGGCTCACACGCCTGGAAGATCGTGAAGGTGCGTGCCGATCGCGTGCTGGTCGAGGACGCCCAGGGCATGTCGCCGACGATCCCCTTCTGGAAGGGCGAGCATCCGTCCCGCTCGTGGGAGCTGGGCCTCGCCGTCGGGCGCCTACGCCGCGACGCCGCCGAGCGCGTCGACCGGCCGGACTTCGAGACGTGGGCCGCGGATGTCTGCGGCCTCGACGCGCGGGCGGCCTCGGCGATGCGGGCCTGGCTCGTCAAGGCCGGCGAGGTCCTCGACGGCGTGCCCGACGACCAGGGGATCGTCGTCGAGTCGTTCTCGGACGAGATGGGCGGCCGCCACGCGATGATCCACTCGGTCTTTGGCATGCGTGTCAACGGCGCCTGGGGCATGGTGCTGAAGGAAAAGCTGCGGCGCGTCGGCCTCGTCGCCGAGGCCAGCCACGTGGACGACGGCATTCTCCTCTCGTTCGCGCCCGGCCAGGTTCCGCCGAACCCCGAGCGGCTGGTCACGTTCGTGACGCCCGAGGAGGTCGACACGCTCCTGGGCAAGGCGCTCATCGGCACGCCGCTCTTCGGCACGCGCTTCCGCCACTGCGCGATCCGCGCGCTCTTCATTCCGCGCATGTCGCGCGGCCAGCGGACGCCCGCCTATCTGCAGCGGCTCAAGGCCGACGCGCTGCTCGAGTCGGTCGGCGGCCAGGCCGAATTTCCGATCGTCGCCGAGACGCTGCGCGAGTGCTTCAACGACGCGCTCGACGCGACGCGCCTGCGCCGCATGCTGGAGCGTATTCACGACGGGGAGATGTGGCGGCGGCACGTGGACACGCCGCTCCCCTCGCCGTTCGTCTATCCGCTGCTGCTCGCGTGGGACTGGGCCTACCTGGGCGCCGGCCACGCCGAGGAGCGGCGCAGCGACGCCGTTACCATGCGAAAGGCCTGGTCGGTGGCGCCCGGTCCGCTCCGTCCGGAGCTGGTCTCCGCGGTCGAGGCGGAGCTGCAGAAGACGGCGCCCGATCGCCGGGCGCGGGACGCGAACGAGCTGGCCGGAATTCTCGACGATCTCGGCGACCTCACCGACGGCGAGATCGCCGAGCGCGTCGTGGCCGACGGCCCGGCAATGACCGGCGCGCTCGCCGAGGAGCGCCGGGTCGTCGCGCTCGCCTTCGCGAGTGGCCGGCGGGCGTGGGTTTCGGCGACCGACGCCGCGCTCTACGGCGCACTCGAAACCGGTGACGGGTTCGAGCGCGTCGCGCTGCGGCTCCTGAGAACGCGCGGCCCGGTGACGGCGGCCTGGCTTGCCGAGCGCTACGGGCTGTCCCTCGACGGCGCGACACGCGCGCTCGAGCGGCTGACCGAGCGCGGGCTCGTCCGTCAGGGTGCCTACCTCGCCGGCGTTTCAGCGCCGCAGTTCGTCCACATCGCGGTGCTCGACGAGATCCAGCGCCGTCAGGTTCACGCGCGCCGAGTACCCCGCCCCGTCGCGTCGGCCGAGCAGTTCTCGGCGTTCCTGCTCCGGCGTCATCACCTGCACCCCGACCACCGCCTCGTCGGCCCGCCCGGCGTGCTCGCAGCGCTCGAGCTGCTGCAGGGCGAAGATCTTCCGGTGCGAGTCTGGGAGCAGGATCTCCTGCCCGCGCGGGTGGACAGCTATGAGCGGGAGTGGCTGGATCGTCTCGGGCTCGCGGGCGAGATGGTGTGGACGGTGTTCGACCGGGCTCCGGGCGCGCGCGGCCGCTCGACGCGCGTGGGCGCCGCGCTTCGCGAGAACGTCGGGTGGCTGCGCGAGGGCTCGGCGCCGCCGCCCGAGCTGGATGTGCGGGTCAAGAACGTCCTGCTGCACCTGCAGCTCCGCGGCGCCTCGTTCGCCCAGGACCTGACACGGGCGACGGGCCTGGCGACACCGGACGTGCTCGCGGCCCTCTGGGAGCTCTTCTCGGCCGGGCTGGTCACGCCGGACACGTTCAGCGCGATTGTGGCCGGCATGACGCCGATGCGGCGGCCCTCCGAGACGGTCGACCCCCGTCGGCGCCGCCGCGGCCAGGCCCGCGGTCTCCTCACGCGCCTGCCGGTGATCGGCCGCTGGAGCGTCCTCGGTGACGAGGAGCGCCTGTCGCCCGAGGAGAGGGAGGAAGCGCGCGCTCAGCTGCTCCTGGCGCGCTACGGCATCGTCGCGCGCGAGCTGGCGCGAGGCGACTGGGCGACGCTGCGCCACACGCTGCTCCGCATGGAGTACGGCGGTGAGGTGGTCCGGGGCTACTTCGTCCACGGACTCTCGGGCGAGCAGTACGCGCTGGCCGACGCGCTCACTGACCTCGACACGCCGGCGCGGCGAGCCGAGCCCCACGTGCTGGTCAACATGATCGATCCCGCGAATCTCTGGGGCCGCATTTTCGCCCTTTCGCGCCGCGACGGCTCGCGCGTGTCCGCTGCCCGCCTGCCCCAGAACTGGCTCGTCTTCCGTCAGGGCCGTCCGCGATTGCTCGTGGAAGGCTCGGGGCGCGACCTCACGCCGCTAGCAGGCTGGGAGGATGTCGATCTTCCCGGTGTGATCGCCGCGTTCCAGTCGATGATGGAGCGCCCGCTCACCCTGCGGCCGGTGCGCCGGCTCGAGATCATGACCTGGGACGGACAGCCCGTGCGCGGCAGCGCCGTCTTCGCGCCCCTGGTCGCGGCCGGCTTCACCGCCGACGGCGGGCGCCTGTCGTGGGACGGCTATCCCGGTCCGCGCTCGGTGCGGTGATCGCGCGATGAGCGCCCGGCTCGACGGCAAGATCGCGATCGTGACCGGCGCGGGCTCGCGCGGGCCGGGCCTCGGAAACGGCAAGGCGGCGGCGATCCTTTTCGCACGCGAGGGCGCTCGCGTTCTCTGCGTCGACCAGGTGAAGGACCGCGCCGAGGAGACCGCCGGGCTCATCCGTGCCGAGGGGGGCGAGGCGGTAGCTCACGCGGCCGACGTCACGCGGGCCGGCGAGTGCCTGGCCATGGTCAGGGCGGCGGTCGACCGATGGGGCGGCCTCGACATCCTGCACAACAACGTCGGGATCGAGTCGCGCAAGGACCTGCTCGAGACCACCGAGGAAGACTGGGATCGCGTCATCAGCGTCGACCTCAAGTCGATGTTCCTCGCCACGCAGGCGGCGGTGCCCGCCATGGTGCACCGCGGCGGCGGCGCCGTCGTGTGTGTCTCGTCGATCGCGGGAATGCGCGGTTATGGGCGCACCGCGTACGCGACCGCCAAGGCCGGCGTGATCGGCTTCGTCCGCTCGGTGGCCGCTCAGTATGGACCCAAGGGCATCCGCGTCAACGCCATCGCACCGGGCCCGGTGTGGACGCCGATGGTCGAGGATCTCGGTCCGAGGGCCCGTGAACGCCGGCGGCGCGCGAGCCCGCTCGGCACCGAGGGCACAGGCTGGGACGTGGCCTGGGGCGCCGTCTACCTCGTCAGCGACGAGGCGCGCTGGGTGACCGGGCACACGCTCATCATCGACGCGGGCCTGACGATCACCACGCCCGAGGGCTCACTCGGCGCGCCCGATCGTTAGCGCCAGGAGAAAGTGCCCGCAGAAGACGATGGCCTCGGTGGCCGTGGCCGCCAGGAGCGCGAGTCGCGGATTGCGACTCGGCGCAAAGGCCGTCGAGACGGCGAACGCCAGGGCGAACAAGGGCGCGATCAGAATCCGAAGCGATGCCACCGCCGCCGCCGCGCTCGCGGCCGAGCGCGTGCCTGCGTCGCGCCCCAGTAGCATGACGACGAACGCCGCGGCCGCCGTCGCGGCCATGGCCATGGCCGCGACGGACAGCGCGCGCCAGAACCAGCGATAAGGCCTGAGAAAGAAGAGCGCCGCGCCGGTGGGAAGAACCGCGGCCAGCCCGAACACCCCCAGGAACAAGAGGGAGTCCCCGAAATCGAACATGGCGGCGTAATCCCGCCGATCGGGGCCTTGCGTGGTGGCGATGTGGACGGCCACGACCGCCCACGCGGTCGCGAACGCGCCGATGTAGCCGGCGCCGACGAGCCCGACCTTGGCGAGCGCCCTCATGGGCGGGCGGAATCCAGCACCGGACCGAGCGGGCGAGGCTTCCGTAAACGCGTCCGCGGCCGAGGAGGTGCTGGTAGCATCGATTTATGAGCGTAACAGCGCGCTTGGTCAGGACCCAACTCTTGCGTCTTCTTCCAGTGGTCGCTCTCGCGCTGCTCATCGCAGCCGGCGGCTGCGGGCGCACCGCCAAGGTCGAGTGGGAGAGCCCCGTGGAGCGGGAGCATCCGCTGGTCGGGAAGGTCTGGGACGTTTCGGCGAACACGACGATCAGCGAGTCCACCCTGAACGACCGCCTGGCCGGCAGCCGATTCGTGATGCTGGGTGAGCGTCACGACAATCCCGACCATCACGCGCTGCAGGCCAAGCTGGTGCGCGCGCTGGTGGAAGCGGGGCGGCACCCGGCGGTGGGCTTCGAGATGCTCTCGACCGACGACACCGCCGCGGTGGCGCGCTACCTGGCGCGGAGCCCGAAGGACGCGGCCGGGCTCGGCGACGCCGTGAACTGGCGGCGCACGGGGTGGCCCGAATGGCGTTTCTATCAGCCCATCGCGCAGGCGGCCCTCGACGGCGGCCTGCCGATCGTCGCCACCAACCTCTCGAAGCCCGCCACCGACGCCGTGCGCAAGAACGGCCTGACGGGGCTCGGCCCGGCCCTCACGACACAGCTCCGCCTCGCCGAGCCCTCGCCGGAAACGCGCACGGCGATGGCCAGCGAGATTCGCGAGGCCCACTGCGGCCAGGTACCCGACGATATGATCGCGCGCATGGTCGACATCCAGTGGGCGCGCGACGCTCGCATGGCGGCGAGCCTGGCGCGCGGCGGCCAGCGCGACGGCGCCGTGCTCATCACGGGGGCCGGCCACGCGCGCCGCGACCGGGGCGTGCCCGTTCACCTGGCGCGCCAGGCGCCCGGCGCCGGCATCGCGAGCGTGGCGTTCGTGGAAGTCGATCCGGCCGCGGTCAAGCCCGGCGACTACGCGGCTCGCTTCGCCAGCACCGCGCTGCCGTTCGATTACGTCTGGTTCACGCCGAAGATCGACGAGGCCGACCCGTGCGAGAAGTTCAAGCAGTCGCTGGAGTCGATCGGGAAGTGATCGCGATCAAGCGCGTCTACGAGCCGAAGGCCAGGGCGGACGGCACGCGCGTCCTCATCATGCGCCTCTGGCCTCGGGGCATCCGCAAGAGCCACGTCGACATCTGGCTCAAGGAGTGCGGTCCGGTGCTCCCGCTGATGCGCGCGTTCCGGTCCGGGCAGATCGGCTGGGCCGAGTACCGCCGGCGATATCGGAAAGGACTGGCGCGGCCGGAGGCGCAGGCGCATCTGGCGGCCGTCCGCGCCTATGCGAAGTCCGGGCGCGTCACGCTCCTCTGCGGGTGTCCCGACGAGACCCGCTGCCACCGGTCTCTGCTCCGCGACTATCTGCTAGACTGAGCCGCGTGGCGCGGGCAGCGGCCCTGGTGTTGCTGGGTGTCCTCACGCTCGCCGGCACGCCGACGATGGCGACGCACGAGGTGTACTACCGCTACGTGGTCCTCGGCTTCGTGAAGGACGCCCGGGGTCGCGCGGTCGCCGGGAGCGAGCTGGTGCTCATCCGCGACAAGACCGGCTACGCCTATCCCGGGGCGACCGACGAGCAGGGCTTCTTCATCATCGTCGCGCAGCTGGGCGACGAGAGCGCCGGCGAGCCCCTGACCCTGACGTTCGGTCAGACGGTCACCCGGCTGCGCGCCACCTTCGATCCGGCGAATCACCGCGACGACCGCGGCACGCGGATCGACGTCGAGGGCGCGAAGTTCGTCGAGCGCAGCGCGCTGTTTCGCGCGACGCTGCTCGACGTGGTCGGCGCGCAACACTGAGACGCCGCAGCAGGAGGCACTCATGACCAAGAGCGGGACGAAGAAGATGCGCGCGTACGTGCTCATCGAGACCGCGCCGGGCAAGACCAAGACCGTCAAGAAAGGGCTGGCGGCGGTCGAGGGCACGGACTCGACGGTGGTCAACCTCGACGCGGTCACGGGTCCGTTCGACTTCATCGCCGTGGTCGAGGGCTCGACGCTCGACGCGGTCGGCCGCCTGGTCACCGACGAGATCGGCTCGATCGACGGGGTGACGCGCACGACGACGTGCCTCGCGGTGGCGATCGGCTGACCGGCTCGATGGCGCGACCGACCGTCCTCGTCTACCACGCCGACCGCCGCTACGCCGAGCTCGTGCGCGTCCCGAAGCGGGGCGTGAGCGTGCACATCGCCGCCACCCCGAGCGAGGCCGCGGGTGCCGTCGCGGACGCCGAGATCCTCTACGCCTGGAAATTCCCGCCGCAGCTCTACGCGAAGGCGGGCCGGCTCAAATGGCTGCAGGTGATGGGCGCGGGCGTCGACTGGGCGCTGGTTCCCGAGCTGCCGGAGCACGTGCAGATCACGCGGGCGCCCGGTGTCTTCGGACCGTGGATGGCCGAGTACGTCCTGGCCTGGTGTCTCTGGGTGACCCAGCGCCTGAAGCCCTACCGCGACGCCCAGCGCCAGCGCCGCTGGGACGACCACGTGCTCCCCGAGCGCCTGGGCGGCAAGACGGTGACCATCGTCGGCCTCGGCGACATCGGCCGCGACATCGCACGCGCGGCGCGCGGGCTCGGCATGCGCGTGCTCGGCGTCTCCCGGCGCGGCCGGCCTGTGCGCGAGGCCACCCGGATGTACTCGGTGGCCGCGATGACCCGCGCCCTGCGCGAGGCCGATTTCGTCGTGCTGCTCCTGCCCCTCACCCCGGAGACCCGGGGGATCATCGGCGCCGATGCGCTCGCGGCGATGAAGTCGACCGCGTGGCTCATCAACATCGCGCGCGGCGCGGTCGTGGACGAGGGCGCGCTCATGGCGGCGCTCGAGCAGCGGCGCATCGCCGGGGCCGTGCTCGACGTCTTCGACCGCGAGCCGCTGCCGCCGAGCCACCCCTTGTGGAAGATGGACAACGTCGTCGTGACACCGCACATCTCGGGCCCCAGCACGGCCGACGCGCTCACGCCCGTGTTCAACGACAACCTGGCCCGCTACCTGGCCGGGCGCCCGCTGCGCCACGTCGTGGACCGGCACCGGGGATACTGAGCCGCTCGACCGCTCCCGACGACCTGCTTCCCCGCCGATCCCTTTATCGCGTAAACTATTAACTGACTCACATGGACGTACGCGCTGCAGGCCGTCGCGGGGCTGGGGCCCCGCCGGCCGAGGCGCCTATGGATTATGGATACCCACGACCGCACCCGAGCGCGCGCCAAGCCGGCGACCGCGAGCGAGGCCCGGCACATGCTGGAGCTGCTGAACTCGCTCGGCGGCACGATCTTCCGCCAGCTCCTCTGGCAGAAGGCGTCGGACCTCGATCTCACTTACGCGCAGTCGCAGGTGCTCTTCCGCCTGGCCGAGCACCCGGGCTCGCACATGGGCGACGTCGCCAAGGCGTTCGGAGTGACCCTGCCGGCGGTCACCCACATCGTGGACCGGCTCGAGGAGAAGGGGCTGGTGGTCCGCGGCGATCATCCGGCCGACCGGCGCGTCTACGTGCTCGACCTCACGCGCGCGGGCAAGGCGCTCGTCGACGAGCTCGAAGCGATCCGCCTGCGCGGCATGGAGCGCGTTCTCACCCGCATGGCCGCCGCCGAGCGCCGGCAGGTGCTGGCAGGGCTGGAGGCGCTGGTCGACGCGGCCGAGAGCGTGCCCGAGGACGAGGCGCAGTCGGCCCGCGCCCGGAGGAGCCGGAAGTGATGATCCGGCGGCTGACCGGCTTCGCCCCGTGGGCGCTCGCCTCCGCGCTGCTCCTGGCCGGCTGCTCGGACAATGCCGCCGGCAAGGCCCGCGTCCAGATACCACCGGTACCGGTGATGGTCAGCGATGCCGTCGAGAAGACCCTGCCAGTCCAGCTCACCGCGGTCGGCAACGCGCAGGCCTACACGACAGTGGGCATCAAGTCGCAGGTGAACGGGCAGATCATGGAGGTGCGTTTCAAGGAGGGCCAGGACGTCAAGAAGGGCGACCTGCTCTTCGTCATCGATCCCCGGCCCTTCGAGGCGGCGCTGCGCCAGGCGGAAGCGGCCCTGGGGCAGCGCCAGGCCGAGGTGCAGCAGGCGCAGGCCAATCTCGAGCGCGACCAGGCCCAGCTCGACAACGCGAAGGTGCAGGAGCGCCGGTACCGCGATCTCGTCGACCGCGAGCTGATCGCGCGCGAGCAGTACGACCAGCTCCGCACGAACTGGGCGGCGCTGGAGGCGACCGTGGCGGCCGACCGCGCCGCCGTGGAGAACGCGAAGGCGTCGACGCGGGCGGCGCAGGCCAACGTGGACAGCGCCCGGCTGCAGCTCGCCTACACCACCATCCGCGCGCCGATCGACGGACGCACCGGCAACCTGCTCGTCCAGAACGGCAACCTCCTGAAGGGCAACGACGACAATCCGATCGTCGTGATCAACCAGATCCACCCGATCTACGTCTCGTTCGCGGTGCCCGAGCAGAATCTGACCGACATCAAGAAGTTCTATCGCGCCACCGGCGGGCTCAAGGTCATCGCGCGCCTCCCGCGGCAGCAGGAGACGCTGGCGACCGGCGACCTGTCGTTCGTGAACAACACGGTCGACATGACCACGGCGACGATCCAGCTCAAGGCGACGTTCGCCAACATGGACAACGTGCTCTGGCCCGGGCAGTTCCTCGACGTCAGCTTGGTGCTCACGAGCCGCACGGCCATCGTCGTGCCGTCACAGGCCATCCAGCCCGGGCAGAAGGGCCCCTACGTCTTCGTCGTGAAACCCGACATGACTGTCGAGTCGCGGCCGGTCGTGCCCGGCACCCGGCTGGGCGCCGAGACCGTCATCGAGCAGGGTGTGCGCGGGGCCGAGCGCATCGTCATCGACGGCCAGCTCCGGCTGATTCCCGGGGCGAAGGTCGAGATCCGGACGCCGAAGGCATCATGAACACCGATCTCTTCATCCGTCGGCCGGTCCTCACCACGCTCCTGATGGCCGCGGTCCTGCTGTTCGGCATCATGGCGTTCCGCCTGCTGCCGGTCAGCGATCTGCCGAACGTCGACTTCCCGACGATCCAGGTGTCCGCCGCGCTCCCCGGCGCAAGCCCGGAGACGATGGCGTCGGCCGTGGCGACGCCGCTCGAGAAGCAGTTCACCACCATCGCCGGCATCGACTCGATGACGTCGTCGAGCGCGCTCGGGCTGACGCAGATCACCATCCAGTTCAGCCTCGACCGGAACATCGACGCGGCCGCCCAGGACGTGCAGGCCATGATCACCAAGGCGGCGCCGCTCCTGCCGCCGAGCATGCCGACGCCGCCGACCTACCAGAAGGTGAACCCGGCGGACCAGCCGGTCATCTATCTGGCCCTCAGCTCGCCGACGCTGCCGCTCTACATGGTCGACGAATACGCGCAGACGACCCTCGCCCAGCGCATCTCGACGATCAGCGGCGTGGCCCAGGTGCAGGTGTTCGGCTCGCAGAAGTACGCCGTGCGCGTCCAGGTCGATCCGCGCGCCTTGACCACCCGCGGCATCGGCCTCGACGAGGTCGAGCAGGCGCTCGCGCGCGCCAACGTGAACCTGCCGACCGGCACGCTCTACGGCACCCACCAGATGTTCAACGTCATGGCGACCGGCCAGCTCCAGAACGCCGCCGCCTTCCGCCCGCTGATCGTCGCCTACCGTAACGGCTCGCCGGTGCGGCTGGAGGAGCTCGGGCGGGTCGTCGACGGCGTGCAGACCGACAAGGTCGCCAGCTGGTACAACGACGAGCGCTCGGTGATCCTGGCGATCCAGCGCCAGCCGGGCACCAACACCGTCGAGGTCGTCGATTCGATTCGCGCGCTCCTGCCGCGCTTTCGCCAGGAGCTGCCCGCGTCGGTGAACCTGAACGTCCTCTACGACCGCTCGGTCGCCATCCGCGAGTCGGTCCACGACGTCGAGTTCACGCTGGCGCTGGCCATCGCGCTGGTCGTCATGGTCATCTTCCTGTTCCTGCGCAACGTGTCGGCTACGATCATCCCGAGCCTCGCGGTGCCGCTGTCGATCATCGGCACCTTCGCCGCCATGTACGTGATGGGCTACACGATCGACATCATCTCGCTGATGGCGCTGACCCTCTGCGTCGGGTTCGTCGTCGACGACGCGGTCGTCATGCTCGAGAACATCGTGCGGCACATGGAAGAGGGCAAGGGCCGCCTCGAGGCCGCGCTGATCGGCGCCCGGGAGATCGGCTTCACGATCCTGTCGATGACGCTCTCGCTGGCCGCCGTGTTCATCCCGGTGCTCTTCATGGGCGGCGTCGTCGGACGGCTCTTGCACGAGTTCGCGGTAGTCATCACCGTGGCGGTGCTGGTCTCGGGCGTCGTGTCGCTGACGCTCACGCCCATGCTGTGCAGCCGCTTCCTGCGCCCGCCCGGCGAGTCACATGGCCGGCTCTTCCTGGCCTCGGAGCGCTTCTTCGACGGCATGCTCCGGACGTACGACTACTCGCTCAAGTGGACGCTCGCCCACCGGCGGCTGACGATGGCGGTGATGCTGGCGACCTTTGTGCTCACCGCGTGGCTCTTCCAGCGGATCCCCAAGGGATTCATTCCGACCGAGGACACCGGTCAGATCTTCGCGTTCACAGAAGCGGCGCAGGACATCTCGTTCGACGCGATGGCCGAGAAGCAGCGGGCCGCCGCCGCGATCGTCCGTCAGCAGCCCTACGTCGACCAGCTCATGTCGTCGATCGGGGCCTCCTCGATCAACGTCGTCCCGAATACCGGCCGCATCTTCGTGCGTCTCAAGCCGCACGCCGAGCGGCCGCCCGCCGATCAGATCATCGCGGACCTCCGGCCCAAGCTCGCGGCCATCCCCGGCTTCCGCGTGTACCCGCAGAACTTGCCGACCATCCGGATCGGCGGCAGCCTCACCAAGGCGCTCTACCAGTACACGCTCCAGGCGACCGATCTCCGCGAGCTCTATCAGTGGGGGCCGATCGTCTTCGACAAGATGCGCACGCTCCCCGGCTTCCAAGATGTCAACACGGATCTGCAGATCACGAGCCCGCAGGTGACCGTCGACATCGACCGCGACAAGGCTTCGGCCCTCGGGGTGAGCGCCGAGCAGATCGAGAACGCGCTCTACAGCGCCTACGGCTCGCGACAGGTCTCGACGATCTACACGCCGACCAACCAGTACTGGGTCATCCTCGAGCTCGACCCGGCGTACCAGCGCGATCCGACCGAGCTCTCGCTGCTCTACGTGCGCGCGCAGTCGGGCAAGCTGGTGCCGCTCAACTCGGTGGCGCGGCTCACGCCGACCATCGGCCCCTTGACCATCACGCACCTGGGCCAGCTGCCCTCGGTGACGATCTCGTTCAACCTGGCGCCGGGCGTAGCCCTCAGCCAGGCGGTCGACCTGGTCAATCGTGCCCAGCGCGAGCTCGGCATGCCCGCCACGGTCGTCGGCAGCTTCCAGGGCACCGCGCAGGCCTTCCAGGCCTCGCTCAAGGGCCAGGGCGTGCTCCTGCTCGTCACGGTCCTCGTGATCTACCTCGTGCTGGGCATCCTCTACGAGAGCTTCATCCATCCGCTGACGATCCTCTCGGGGCTCCCGTCGGCGGGCGTCGGCGCGCTCCTCACGCTCATGCTGTTCGGCCTCGAGCTCAACATCTACGGGTTCGTCGGCATCATCATGCTGGTCGGCATCGTCAAGAAGAACGCCATCATGATGATCGACTTCGCGCTCGAGGCCGAGCGCGCCGGCGCAGCGCCGGCCGACGCGATCTACAAGGGATGCCTGCTGCGCTTCCGGCCGATCATGATGACGACGATGGCCGCGCTACTCGGCACCCTGCCGATCGCGCTCGGTATCGGCGCGGGCGCCGACGCCCGCCGCGCCCTCGGCCTGGCGGTCGTGGGCGGCCTGCTCGTGTCGCAGCTCCTGACGCTCTACATCACGCCGGTGCTCTACATCTACATGTCGGGCGCCCAGACGGCGCTCAGCGGCCTGCGCGCGCGCCTGGTGCCCAGTCGCCTGCGCCCGCGGCGCGCCGGCGCCCCCTAGCGACTGGATATACTGGAACGATGAGCTGGTCTGGGCAGCTTCAGAGCGACCGGTACGCGCGGACGGAGCCCACCTTCGCGACCGGGTCACCGCCGAGCAGGCGGGCGCGATCGGGTCAGCCGACCGGGCACGTCCGCCTGGCCCTCTTGCTGCTGGAGCGCGCGCCGCAGCTCGGTGTGGCGCGCGAGACGCTGCTGCGAGACGCCAAGCTCGACGAGAAGCAGCTGAGCGATCCGTCCGGCCGCATTCCCCTGGCCGCGGTGGCGCGTCTCTGGCGCTCCCTGGCGTCACATGTTTCCGACCCTGCGGTCGGCCTGCGGGTGGGCGCCGACATTCCGGTGCGTGAATTCGGCATCGTCGGCTATGCCATGGCGTTCAGCGGCACGGTCGGTTCGGCGCTGAACCGCGTCTCCCGGTACAGTCGCATCCTGTCGAACGCTCACGCCCTGGTCATGGAGCCGGCAGGCGACGCCACCTGGGTCCGTCTGGACATGCAACCCGAGCTCCGCGCGTTTCGGCCCGCCGTGGATTATCGACTCGCGGCCGTTCTCTCGGCATGCCGAGAGATCGCGGGATCGCCGATCGCGCCGTTGATCGTCCAGCTGCCCTATCGGCGGCCGACCGACGTGAAGGAGCACGTGAGATTCTTCGACGCGCCGCTCGAGTTTGGCTCGCTCGGTGCCGCGCTCCTACTCCGGAACGAGGACCTCGCTCGGCCGAACGCGCTGGCCGATGGCAAGCTCACCAGCTACCTCGACCGTCTCGCCGAGCAGATCCTCGCGAGCGTCGGGGGCGAGAGCTCCCTTCGCGAGCGGGTACGCCGGGTGCTGTGGTCCGAGCTCCCCGAAGGCGTGCCCTCGCTGCCGCGGCTGTCCCGGGCGCTCGGGTTGAGCGACCGGACCCTCCAGCGCCAGCTGCGCCAGGAGGGGACGACGTTCGCGGCGCTACTGGCGGATCTTCGCCGTGAAATGGCCCCGGCGCTCCTGCGCGACGGGCGCCTTGCCGTGTCGGAGGTCGCCTTTCTCCTGGGATACGAGGACCCGAGTGCGTTCCGGCGCGCGTTCCATCGGTGGTTCGGACGCTCGCCTCGGGCCTACCGGGGCGCGACTCAGTAGTCGTCACTAGCTCCCGCACGTAGCCCGGCCGGCGCCTCCGGGGCGGTTCAGGCCGGGGACGGCCGCTGTCCTTGTGATAAATTGGCTCACCCACGATCTGGAGGTGGCGCATGTCGCTGAAGCCTTCCCGCCGTGCCGTGCTGCTCGCGCTCGTGTCGCTGGCGCTCGTCGCCGGCGCCGCGCTCACCGCTGACGCCCAGAAGAAGGGTGGCATCCTGCGCGTCGGCAATCTGGGCGAGCCGCCCGCGCTCGACGCCCACTGGACGACCGCCAGCATCACCGAGATGCTGACCAACCACATCTACGAGGGGCTTTATAGCCTCGACAACAACAACCGGCCGATCCCGATGCTGGCCGAGAGCCACACCGTGAGCAAGGACGGCCTCGGCTACACCTTCAAGCTCCGCCAGGGCGTGAAGTTCCACAACGGCAAGGAGATGACCTCCGACGACGTGATCGCCTCGCTGGCCCGCTGGGGCAAGCAGTCGGTCTACGGCAAGACGCTCTTCTCCCAGGTGGCCGAGTGGAAGGCCCTCGACAAGTACACCGTCGAGATGAAGCTGAAGGAGAAGTCGTCGATCGTCCTGATCTCGCTGGCGGTGCCGAACAACTTCGGCGCCATCTATCCCAAGGAGATCGCCGAGAAGTTCGCGCCCGAGGTGAAGTCGACGGAGTGGATCGGCACCGGGCCCTTCAAGCTCGCCGAGTGGAAGCCCGATCAGTACATCCGCATGGTCCGCTTCGACGACTACAAGCCGCGCAACGAGAAGCCGAACGGCTACGGCGGCGGCAAGACCGCCTATCTCGACGAGGTTCGCTTCCAGCCCGTGCCCGAGGTGGCCACGCGCGTCGCCCAGGTGGAGACGGGCGAGCTCGATTTCGCCGACGACCTGAACCTCGACGCGTACGACCGGCTGAAGAAGAACCCGAATCTCCGCCCGATCGTGTCCAAGCCGTATTACTGGCTGGTCGCCGTCCTCAACAAGAAAGAAGGGCTGATGACGAACGCGAAGCTTCGCCAGGCGTGGCAGGCCGCGATCGACATCGAGCCGATCATGAAGAACGTGGCCGGCGGCCACACCGAGTTCTACCGGATGGACTCGAGCCTCATCCCGCCGGAGATTCCGGCCTGGCACACCAAGCTCTCGGGCCTGCCCTGGAACGAGCGCAACAAGGACAAGGTCAAGCGGCTCCTCGCCGAGGCGGGCTACAAGAAGGAGCCGATCCGGTTCATGACGACGCAGGAATACAAGTGGATGTACGACTTCGCCCTTCTCAGCAAGCAGCAGCTCGAGGACGTCGGGTTCGTCATCGACCTGCAGGTGGTGGACTGGGCGACGCTGGTCAAGCGCCGCAACAACTCCAAGGAGTACGACGCCTTCACCACCGGCATCGGCGCCTCCTACGATCCGACGCACGCCAACTTCCTCACCGCGAGCTGGCCGGGCTGGACCACCGACGAGGACATCCTGAAGCTCCAGGCCGAGCTGGCGCGCGAGACCGACCAGAAGAAGCGGCAGGCGCTCTGGGAGCAGCAGACACGCCAGTTCTACGAGAAGGTGCCGGTCATCCGCTACGGCGACCTCTTCGGCCTGCGGGCCATCCGCAATACCACGAAGGGATTCAACGAGAAGACGGAGCGCGTGCGCTTCTACAACGTGTGGGTGGAGAAGTAGCAGCGTGAGGTCGCGGGCGCCGTCGTCCCCGGCGGCGCCCGCGGTGCTCCGGTGACGGTCTACCTCGTCCGTCGGCTCCTGACGCTGATTCCCGTGCTGGCGGTGGTCGTCACCGTCGTGTTTCTGCTGATTCACCTGATTCCCGGCGACCCCGTCGGCGTCATGCTCGGCCCCGACGCCACGCCGGCCCAGATCGAGGCGACCCGCCGCGCCCTCGGCCTCGACCGCCCGCTGTACGAGCAGCTCTTCAAGTTCTACGCGCGCGTGCTCCAGGGCGACCTCGGCCAGTCATACTTCCTCGATCGGCCAGTGGCGACCGCGCTCCTGGACCGCGCCGAGCCGACCCTGGTGCTGACTTTCTCGGCCCTACTGGTCGCTGTGGTGATCGGCGTGCCGTCCGGCATCATCGCCGCCGCCTACCCGGGCTCGCTGTGGGACCGGGGGCTGATGCTGGGCGCCCTGCTCGGCGTCTGCGTCCCCGGCTTCTGGCTCTCGCTGAATTTCATCTACCTCTTCGCGGTCCGGCTGGGCTGGCTGCCGGCGGCCGGCTACGCGTCGATCTTCACCGACCCGCTGGCGGCGCTCTCCTACATGGTGCTGCCGGCCGTCTCGCTCGGCTTCAACCAGTCGGCGCTGATCGCGCGCATCAGCCGGTCGTGCATGCTGGAGGCCCTGCAGCAGGACTACGTCCGGACCGCGCGCGCCAAGGGGCTCTCGCAGGGTGCCGTCACCTGGGTGCACGCGTTTCGCAACGCGCTCGTGCCGGTCGTGACCGTCATCGGCATCACGATGGCGATCTTGATCGGCGGCGCCGTGGTGACCGAGATCGTCTTCAACATCCCGGGCCTGGGCCGCCTGATCATCTCGGCGGTGCTGCGCCGCGACTATCCGGTAGTGCAGGGCGTGATTCTGGTGACCGCGACGGCCTACGTCCTGATCAACCTGGCGGTCGACGCGCTCTACGTGGTCATCGACCCGCGGATCCGCTATGAGTGAAGCCGCCGCGCTCCAAACCGCCGCGGCGCCGCGCGAGAAGGGTCGCCGCCTCGCGTGGATCCGCCGGCTCGGCCGCAACCGCAACATCACGGTCGGAGCCGCGATGCTCGCGGTCATCGTCCTGGCCGCATTGCTGGCCGGAGCGGTGTCGACGCACGACCCGCGCCGGCTCAATCCGGCCGAGCGCTTGAAGGCGCCGAGCGCTCGAAACTTTCTGGGCACCGACGAGTTCGGGCGCGACGTGTACAGCCTGGTCCTCCACGGCGCCCAGATCTCGCTGCTCGTCGGCGCGAGCACGATGCTCCTCACGTCGCTCTGCGGGATCGTGATCGGGCTCGTCGCCGGCTACTACCGTCGCGTCGACCCCGTCCTCATGCGCGTCATGGACGGGCTCATGGCCTTCCCGGCGATCTTGCTGGCCATCGCGCTCATGGCGGCGCGCGGCCCCGGCGTCGGCAACGTCATCTTCGCGCTCTCCGTCGTGTACACGCCTCGCACCGCGATGCTGATCCGCAGCACCGTGCTGAGCCTACGCGAGCTCGACTACGTCCAGGCCGCCCGGGCCCTCGGCCGGCGCGACCTGATCATCGCGTTCCGCCACATCCTGCCGAACTGCGTCGGCCCCCTCCTGGTGCAGGCGAGCTTCATCTTCGCCTACGCGATCCTGGCCGAGGCCATCCTGGGATTCCTGGGTGTCGGCGTCCCCCCGTACGTGCCGTCGTGGGGTAACGTCATCGCCAGCGGCAAGAACGTCATCCGCGAGGCGTTCTGGGTGAGCCTCTTCCCTGGCCTGGCGCTGACGCTGTCGGGCCTCGCCCTGAACCTCCTGGGCGACGGTCTTCGTGACGTCCTCGACCCCCGGTTGCGGGTAAACTAGTTTCATGCCACTCGAGCAGCAGCTCAGCGACACGCTGACGAAGGCGATCAAGGAGAAGGACGCGCCGACCGCCGACGTGGTGCGCATGATCAAGTCGAAGATCGGCGAGCGGCGAACCGCCAAGGGCTTCTCCGGCACCGTCGACGACGCGCTCGTCCTCGACGTCATCGGCGCCTACCGAAAGCAGCTCCAGAAGGCGCTCGTGGAGTTCGAGAAGGTCGGCGAGCGCGGCGCCGCCCACGCCTCGCAGCTCCGCTTCGAGCTCGAGTTCGTGGAGCGCTATCTGCCCAAGGGCATGGACGAGGCGGCGCTACGCGCACTGGTCCGCGAGCGGCTCGACGCCTTGAAGATCGCCGACGCCAAGCAGGTGGGCCGGCTGGTCGGCGACGTCATGAAGACGCACAAGGGGCAGGTGGAAGCTGCGGACGTGAAGCGGGTCGCCGAGGAGATGCTGAAGGGCTAGGTTGCCCGCGCCTCGCACCACTGCTTGAGCTTCTGCAGCGCCTCGCCCCAGGCGAAGTTGCAGAAGCCGAGGTACTCGCTCCGCTCGTCCCAGCCCGAGTGCCGGAAGTCCACGATCGCCGTGTCGGCGCGCTCGGTGGCGCACGGCGACACGGCGCGCCGAGTGATATCGAAGCTGACCCGGGTTCCCGTCCAGGAAAAGGCCGGGCTGTTCCGCGGATGCGTGCTGACGTACTCCCATTCGATCCGGCGATCCGGGATGGCGGCGGCCACCCTGGCGCGCAGCACGCCGTGCTCGGGACCCGGATTGAACTCCAGCACGGCACCCGAATCGGTCTTCACGGTCGTCGGCCGGTCCCACCAGCCGGCGATACCGGCTTCGGTCGAGATCGCCTCGTAGACGGTCGCCGAGGGCGCCGCGATCCACACCTGGTGATAGAGCTCGGCCATCGGCTTCAGAAGCGGCTTAGAAGACGACGACCCCGCGCGCCACCTGCCCGCTCCTGAGCGCCTGGAACCCCTCGTTGATCTCGCTGAGCTTGTAGGTCCGGCTCACCAGCTGGTCGATCTTCAGGCGGCCGTCGAGGTAGAGATCGACCAGCCGCGGGAAGTCGAGATTCGGCCGCACCGAGCCGTACATGGTGCCGCGGAGCGTCTTCTCCTGGAGCGCCATCATGTAGGGCGTGATCGGCGCCCGCACGTTCATGGCCGCCATGCCGACGATGACCGCCGTGCCGCCGGGCCGGATGGCCTCGAGGATCTGCAAGGTCGTCGCCTCGCCGCCGATCGCGTCGAACGCGTAGTCGGCGCCGCGGCCGCCGGTGAGGCCGCGCACCGTCTCCACCACATTCTGGCTCCCGGCGTTGATCGTGTGGGTGGCGCCGAACTCCCGCGCGTACTGGAGCTTGTTGTCGAGGAGATCGCAAGCGACGATCATCCGCGCGCCGGCCAGGCGCGCGCCCTGGACGACGTTGAGGCCCACGCCGCCGCAGCCGATCACCACGACCGTCGCGCCGGCCTCGACCTCGGCGCAGCGCGTGACCGCGCCGACGCCGGTCGGCACGCAGCAGCCCATCAGTGCCGCCTGCGGCCAGGGCATCTCCTTGCGAATCGGCACCAGCATCTCCGCAGGGCACACGACCGATTCCGAGAACGTGCCGATGCGCGCCATCTGGAAGATGTCCTGACCGTCCCGCTTGAGACGGGTCGTGCCGTCGAGCATCGCCCAGCGCGCGGTCTGGTGGCCGTCGCAGAGAATCGAGCGCCCGATCGAGCAGTAGAGGCAGCGGCCGCACTGCGGGCGGAACGAGAAGATGACGTGATCGCCCGGCTTCACGCCGGCGACGCCCGCGCCGATTTCCTCGACGACGCCCGCCGCCTCGTGGCCGAGCACCATCGGAAGCGGCAGCGTCCAGTCGCCGTTCATGATGTGCCAGTCGCTGTGGCAGACGCCCGCCGCCTTGACGGCCACCCGGGCCTCACCGGCCTGCGGGCCTTGCTGCTGGACGTCGACGACCTCGAGCGGGGTGTTGGCCTTGTAGAGGATCGCGGCTTTCATGCGTTGGCTCCCTGGGAAAGCTGCATCTGCCCGAGGACCGCGCGGCCCAGCAGGCCGTACGGCGTGGCGAGCGTCTCGAAGATCTCGAAGTGGTTGTAGTCGTCGCCGACCAGGAGCTCCACCGGCTTGCCGGCCGCCTTGACCGCCGCGGCGAAGTCGCGCGCCTGGCGCTGGAACTCCGGCGACTCCAGCGTGCCGTGGCTGACGATGAGGGGCGCGTTGAGCCGGTCGAGGTGCCGCTGCGGGCTCAGCGCCTCTTCCATCTCATCGGTGAACTTGACGTAGCTGCTCCGGGCCGACAGGCGCACGGGCTCGAGGTCGTACATGCCGCTCGAGCAGAGCCCGCCCTTCACGACGTCCGCCGGCAGGTCGAGCTCGCGCCAGTCGGTCGTCAGGATCACGCCGGCCAGGTGCCCGCCGGAAGAATGGCCCGAGACGTAGAGACGAGCGGGGTCGCCACCGAAGCGGCGAGCGTTCCGGTAGACCCAGGCGACCGCGCGGCGCACCTGCTCGGCCATGCGCATGAGGCTTCCGCCGACGCCCTGGACCGGCGCGAAGTCCGGCACGACGAGATGGGCGCCGGCGCGAACGAAGAGCTCGGCCACGTACGCGTAGTTGCGAGCAAGGCCGGCCCGCCAGGCGCCGCCATGGATCAGGACGTTGATCGGTGCGCCCACGATCGGCGTGATGAATACGTCGAGGCCCTCGACCGGCGTCGGGCCGTACGCGTAGCGCAGCGGCGCGCCCAGGCGCGCGCGGACCGCATCGCTCTGGGACGCGTGGCGCCTCAGGAGCTGCTCCCGATTGGGCGCCCACGCCGCCTGATCGTATGCGGCGTCGAGCTCGGCCTGATCGAGGTCGCGCCACACGCGCGGGCCCTTGGCGCGAGAGGCCGGCGCGGCCACGGGGTGGCCGGTCGTCACGCGGCTGACCGCGATCGCCGGGGCTCCGGGCGGGGCGACCGGCGCGCGTCGGCGCGTGACTCGCTGGCCGCGCTCAGCCAAGTGCGGGGCGGCGCTGCGCCCACGGCCGCGCAGCTTCGAACGCGGCCGCCGCCTGTAGCACGGTGAGATCCGCGAAGCGGCGACCGACGATCTGGAGCCCGACCGGGAGCCCGTCGGGCGTGAAGCCGGCCGGGACCGACGCCGCCGGCTGGCCGGTGAAGTTGAACGGATAGCTGAACGAGGCCCAGCGGATCCAGTCCCATGCGTGCTGCGGCCAGTGCTCCGGATTCAGTCGACCGACCGGAAACGCCGCGACCGACAGGGTGGGCGTCAGGAGCAGATCGAATTTCTCGAAGAGCGGGCGCACAGAGTCCCAGTACGCGAGCTTCTGGCCTCGCGCCTCGACGTACTCGACCGTGCTGTACTGCAGCCCGTCCTCGATGCACGCGACGAGCCCCGGGTCCATGCGGTCGCGCCACTCTCGAAGATACTGCGCGTAATTGCCGGCCTCGTGGGCGCTCCAGAGGCAGCGGATCAGGTCGTGCGAGTCGGCGAAGCCTGGCTTCACCTCCTCGACGACACAGCCGAGCCCGTCGAATGCGCGAACCGCGTCCCTGACCAGCGCCGCGACCTCGGCGTCGACGGGAAAGCCACCGAGATCGGGGCTGAACGCCACCCGCAGCCCCGTGATGCCCGCGTCGAGCTTTCCGACGTAGTCGTCGGGGCGGGCCTCGAGCGAGGTGCGATCCCAGTCGTCCGGCCCGGCCATGATGGACAGCATCGCCGCGGCGTCGGTCACCGTGCGCGTCATCGGGCCCATGTGCGAGGCGTAGTCGTTGTTGGAGATGGGCCACATCGGAACGCGGCCGTAGGAGGGCTTGAGCCCGAAGATCCCGCAGAAGCCGCTGGGAATCCGGATCGACCCGGCGCCGTCGGAGCCCTGGTGAATCGGTCCCAGCCCGGCGGCGGTGGCGGCGCCGGCGCCGGCGCTCGAGCCGCCCGTCGTCATCGCCGTGTTCCAGGGGTTGCGCGTGAGACCGGTCACCGGGCAGTCGCCCAGGCCCTTCCAGCCGAACTCGGGCGTGGTCGTCTTGCCGAGCATGACGCCCCCCGCCTGTTTCAGCCGCCGTACCACCGGCGGATCGACGTCGGGCACGCGGCGCTCGAAGATGAAGGACCCGGACATCGTCCGGATGCCCTTCGTATAGTGCAGGTCCTTGATGGAGAACGGCACGCCGTGAAGCGGACCGCGCACCTCGCCCTTCATCACCGCCTGCTCGGCCTCGCGCGCGGCCGCCAGCGCGACGTCCGGCGTGACCGTGCAGAACGCGTTGACGATCGGGTTGAGGCGCTCGATGCGGTCGAGGACGGCGCGCGTCAGCTCGACGGGCGAGAGCTTCCGCGCGCGGATCAGCGCGGCCAGCTCGGTCGCGGGCGTGAAGGCGAGATCGGACGACGTCATCGTGCTCTCCCGGCCTCTACTTCTTCGAGATCAGCCAGTGCCCGAGCGCCAGATGCGGCAGCCCCGAGCGCTCGAAGGTGTCCACGGCGTCCTCGGCCGAGGCGACCAGCGGCTCGCCGTGCAGGTTGAAGGACGTGTTGAGCACGGCGCCGATCCCCGTCCGCCGCTCGAACTCACGGACGACGCGATAGTACGGCGGGTTCCACGCCTCGTCGAGAATGTGGGCGCGCGCCGTCCCGTCTTGCGGATGAATGGCCGCGACGATCTGGTCGCGTCCCTTCGCGTTGGTCGGAAACGCCAGCATCATGTACGGCGAAGCCAGGCCGCGCGGATTGACCACGTAGTCGGCCGCGCGCTCGCGCAAGATCGTCGGCGCGAACGGCATCCAGAAGTCTCGGCTCTTGATCATCCGGTTGATCACGTCGACCACCCGGTGGTCCGACGGGTTGGCCAGGATCGAGCGGTTGCCGAGCGCGCGCGCCCCGAATTCCATGCGGCCGGCGCAGCGCGCGACGACTCCGTCGGACACCAGGAGGTCGGCGATCTTCTCCTCGATCGCCGCGTGCTCGCTCACGCGATAGCGGCTCGCCAGATCGCGGCGGCGGACGACCTCTTCGATCTCGGCGTCCTTCACGTCGGGTCCGAGGTAGGCGGGCCCGAACGGCCGCGGCGACGCGGCGCGCCCCGACTCGGCGCAGAGGTCGAGGTAGCCGAGATAGGCCGCGCCCACCGCGTTCGACTCGTCGCCGCAAGACGGAAAGACGAAGAGCTCGCTGAGCCAGGATTCCTCGGCGATCAGCATGTTCGCCTTCACGTTCATGAAGACGCCGCCGCCGAGCGCCAGCCGCTCGCCGCCGTAGCGCTCGTGGGCCAGGCGCGTCCACCGCACCAGCGCGTTCTCGAGGATCTGCTGGGCGCCGCCGGCGATGCCGTCGAAGCGAAGCCCGAGCGTCGCCTCGAGCAGCGCCCGGTAGAGCGGCCCGCGCCGCCGCCACTCGAAGAGGCTCGGCTTGCCCTCGCCCATCTTGAACACGCGGCCGAGCGCGGCGACGGCGCGCTCGGTCTCCCGCGCGGGCGCGTAGGGCGCGAGCCCCATCACCTTGTACTCGTGCTCGCCCGGCTTCATGCCGAGCAGGAGCGTCACGAGCGTATAGAAGGAGCCGAGCGAGCCCGGGCCGCTCGGGCTCGCCTCGTGGCGGGTCAGCGTGGTGCCGCTGGCGCTCGACACGGTGCCGCAGAGCCCGTCGCCGGAGTTGTCGTTGGTGAGCACCAGCGCGGGACGGCCGGCGAACGGCGATCCGTAGTAGGCGGCCGCCGCATGGCAGGCGTGATGGTCGACCACCTTCACGCGATCGTCGGCCAGGCGCAGGTGGCCCGTCACCTGGCCGCGCCGCTCGCCCTCGGTGAGCGGCGCCTTGCCGGGGGCTGGATCGAGTAGGCCGAGCTTCGCGCCGAGCTTGCGCGCCCGGCCCGTCAGACCGCGCCGCGGCGCCTCCAGGCCCACGCCGTAATAGCGGCGCGTATAGGCCTCGTCGCGCATCACCCGGTTCATCCAGTCGTAGGATGGGATGCGCGTTCCCGCGAGCACCACGCGATCCACGTCGCCCGCAGTCAGGCCGAGGTCCGTGAGCAGCGCGTCGACGGCGCGCCGCGGGTAGCCGGCGTCGTTCTTCAGGCGGGAAAACCGCTCCTCGGAGGCGCAGCCGACGACTTCCCCGTCTCGAAGGACAGCCGCGGTCGCGCAGTGGGTCTCGCTGATCCCTAAAACGATCAAGACCCGACGATCATATCAGCAATGGTTACCTACCCTTGAGTCTCAGATCCTCGTAGGGGGCGGAGAACGGGAAGTTGGCGATGAGGCCCAGCCCTGACTCCGCCACCCGGGGCCCGTACGCGCAGATCGAGGGAAATTCCCAGATCGGGGCGAACATGGCCTTGTCGTGGACGAGCCGCTGGATGCGCTCGAGAAGGGCGCCACGGCTCTTCGGGTCGGGCGCCGCCGGCAGCTCGCGCCAGAGCCCCTCGATGTCGGGATAGCTTCCGTAGACGTACGTGCCGCCTGGGGCCACCCATGCCTCCAGCCGCGTCGCCGCGTTGCCGAGCGCGCCGCTCCCGATGAGGATCACGTTCTTCAGACGCTTTTCCTGAACCGCCTTGAAGAAGCCCGCTCGTTCGATCGGCTGAAGGACCATTCGGATCCCGACCGGCCTGAAGTAGTTCGCGATCGTTTCGGCGACGGGCGCGTAGAGCACATCCGAGAACAGTGTCCCCGCGTCGAAGCCCTGCGGGTAGCCGGCCTCGGCCAAGAGCCGCTTCGCTCTCGCCGGATCGTACTCGTACAGCGGCGCCGGCCAGGCGAAGTCGAATCCCTGAGGAATGATGGTGGCCGTGACACGCGACAGCCCCAGTGTCTCCGCCTCATTGAGCGCCTGGCGGTCGATGGCGAGGTTTGCGGCCAGCCGCACGCGCCGATCGGCCCAGGGTGATTTCGGGTCCCACTGCTCGGCGAAATACAGCCACTCCGTCACCGGGGCCGGCACCGCTTTGAGCGTGAGGCCCGGACTGCGCCGTAGCTCCTCGGCCAGAACTCCGCGGAACGTGAAGGCGACGTCCGCCTCGCCGCGCTTGAGCATGGCCAGTCGAGTGGATGAGTCTGGAACGGCTCGAAAGACCAGCGTCTTGACGGCCGGTGTCTTACGCCAGTACTGCTCGTTGGCCTCGAGCACGAGCTCGACGCCCGGGTTGAAGGCGACGAACTTGTACGGCCCCGCCCCGATCGGCGCTCGCTTGAACCCCTCGTCGCCCACCTTTTCGAGATATTTCTTGGGCACGACCCATCCCGCTCCGGTCGCCGGCGTGCCGTAATACGTCATGAAGTCCGGCCACGGCTGCTTGAGCCGGAAGCGTACCCGCTGATTGTCCACCTCGACCGCGGCGATCCGGGATTTGAAGGCGGACGCCGCCGTCCCGCGGTAACGCTCGAACGAAAACTTCGCATCCTCGGCGGTCACCGGCTCGCCGTTGTGGAACCTGACGCCTTTGCGCAGCACGAACTCGTACACGAGACCGTCCCGCGATACGGTCCACGATTCGGCGAGGCTCGGCGCCATGGGTTGGCCGGGCATCGCCTTCACCAGCGCGTCGTGCACCGCGTAGAGGACGATGAACGGGACGGAGGTCGACGTGGTGTCAGCCGGATCGAACCAGACGGGCGCGAGCGACACCTGGAGAGCGAAGGTCATCTGGCCTGCGGGCGCTTCCGAGCGCCCCTCGGGCGCTGCGACGGCCATGGGGCCACTCGCCAGCGACATCAAAACGACGAGAGTCACGAGGCGCGTTCTCATTGCGACAACCTCCCCAGGTCCGGCGCGTTATCCCCGGATTGTGCGCATGACGTCCTCGTTGGCGAAGACGTCGCGCGGGTTGCCCTGGAAGATGATCTCCCCGCGGTCGATCGCGTAGAGCCGGTCGGCGACCCGCGTGGCGTTGATCAGGTTCGACTCGGCGATGAGGACGGAGATGCCCATCGACTTGATCGTCCGCACCGCCTCGATGAACCGGGTCACCACGACCGGCGCGAGCCCCTCGAACGGCTCGTCGAGCAGCAGGACCGACGGCCCGAGCGACATGGCCCGCGTGATGGCGACCATCTTCTTCTGTCCGCCGGAGAGGTGAAGCCCCCGGCGGGTCATGAAGCCCTTGACCTCCGGGAAGACCGTGAAGACCCGATCGTCGAAATCGCGACGCCGGCGCGACGTCGCGAGCCAGGACGTGATCTGGAAGTTCTCCTCCACCGAGAGGTCGGGGAAGATGCCGCAGTCCTCCGGCGCGTAGCCGATGCCCATGAGCGCGCGCTCGTGCGCCGGCATCCGGGTGATGTCACGCTCCCGGAACGCGACCCGGCCGGAGCGCACCGGGAGGAGACCCATGATGCTGTCGATCGTCGTGGTCTTGCCGGCGCCATTGCGGCCGACCAGGCAGATGGCCTCGCCCTCTCCGAGCGCGAGCGAGACCTCGCGCAGAATCTGCGCCGGGCCTCGGAAGGTGTTGATGCGATCGAGCTCGAGCCGGACGGCCATCAGCGGGGCTCGGTCGTGCCGATGAGGGTGGTCGTAACCGTGTCGTTGCGACGGATCTCGTCCGGCGTTCCGTCGGCAAGGATGGCCCCCTGGTGCATCGCGACGATGCGATCGGAGTAGTTGAAGACCACGTCCATGTCGTGCTCGATGATCGCCGCCGAGATGCCGTGCGACCGGAC
>Ga0111539_10001433_pt1 | contig 31824 bp, 26 predicted proteins | sample RhiMethybrSRZTD1_FD_79667 | JGI IMG/M metagenome (GOLD analysis project Ga0111539, IMG submission 79667) | Populus rhizosphere microbial communities from Tennessee, USA - Rhizosphere MetaG P. TD hybrid SRZTD1 (version 2) (version 2) | ecosystem: Host-associated > Plants > Roots > Rhizosphere >...
CCCACCCCCACGCCTCGAGCCGGCTGTCCTCGCGCTACGCGCTCGGGCCGGTTATCCCCCGAAGTACGACGGCAGGATCATGTCGCGCATGGTTCGAAGACCGGGCGCCGCCTGGAGGATTTTCGGGATCGAGTTCACCGTGATGGCCGCCGTGGCGACGTCGCCGTGGACGCCGCCGGCGATCTTCATCGCGAGCGGCGGGTTGCCTGTGATGCGGACGGCGTCGTAGGACTCGGGCGCGCCGAGGTACGCCTCCATGTGGAGCGTGATGATCGGCTCGCCTTTGCGATAGCCGATGCCGTCCTGGATGATGCCGCAGACGAAGCCGGGTTCAACGGTCAGGAACTGGCTCGACACCTTCTTGTCGGCGATCTTCGGTGAGATCTCGTCGGTGACCCGATCCAGCTTCCAGCCCATCGCGTCGGCAATCATCGCGATCGACTCGGCGAGCCCGACGTGCCGGACCGTTCCGGCCTTGACCTTGTCGAGGAACTGCTCGCGCGTGAGGCCGGCGCCGATCTTCTGCTGGAACGGCAGGCGCCGGATGCTCGCGTCCTGCACGCGATCGACGGCAATCGCCGTGACCTTTTCGCAGACGCCGGTCAGGGCGATCGGGAGCGCGTCCATCGTGAAGCCGGGGTTGACGCCGGTTCCGAGCACGGCCACGCGCGCGCGTCGCGCGAGCGCGTCGATCCGCTTCGCGACGGCGCGGTTGCTCTTGACCGGGTAGGCGAGCTCCTCGGTCGTCGAGACGATCGGCACCTTCAGCTTCAGCACGGTCTCGAACTCCGCGACGACCTTCTTCAGCGACGAGCTCGTGCAGAGCACGGCGACGTCGGGGCGCACCGCCTTGATCGTCCGCGCGATGTCCTCCGTCACCTTGACCCGCAAGGGCCGGCTGGTTCCCGCGACGTCGCCGAGATCGCGCCCGATCTTGGCCGGATCGATGTCGACAGCCCCGACGATGGTCAATCCCTTGCGCCCGGCGACCTGGCGCACCACGCCCGCCCCGATGGGCCCGAGTCCGATATGCAACACCTTGATAGACACGACGTCACTCCTTCGAGACAAACGCAGCATGTTAGCATTGCCGCGACCAGCCCATGCCCAGCCTCCGTTTTCTGCTGGTGCTGGCGATGCTCCCGCTCGTCGCCATCCCCGGAAGCGCTCGTCAGGACCCGCCGGCGCGCTCGCCCCGGAACGCGAGCTACCGGCTCGAGGCCACACTGGAGCCGGCGGCGCGCACGCTCAGCGGATCCGGCCGGCTCACGTGGCGGAACGTCGCGCGCCGGCCGGCGTCTGAGCTGCGTTTTCACCTCTACTGGAACGCCTGGCGCGACGCGAAGTCCTCCTGGATGCGCGAGCTCCAGCTCATCGGCGACACCCGGTTTCGCGCGCGCCGTCCTGAGGATTGGGCCTCGATCGACATGACGCGCCTGGCCGTCGCCGGCGGCGCCGACCTGCTGCCGCGGCTGAAGTTCGTGGCGCCCGACGACAACAATCCGGACGATCGCACCGTCTTCTCGGTCGCGCTCGACCGGCCGGTCGCTCCCGGCGAGACGCTCGAGATCGATCTCGCTTGGACGTCGCACGTGCCGCGGACGTTCGCGCGCACCGGCGCCCTCGGCAACTACTTCTTCGTGGCGCAGTGGTTCCCCAAGATTGGTGTGCTCGACGACTTGGGCTGGAATTGCCACCAGTTTCACGCCACGACCGAGTTCTTCGCCGACTTCGGCGCCTACGACGTCAGCCTGACCGTGCCTACCGGCTGGCTCCTCGGCGCGACCGGACGCGAGCAGGCCAGAACTGACCGCGGAAACGGCACGACGACGCACCGGTACGTCGAGGCCGACGTGCACGACTTCGCCTGGACGACGAGCCCGGCGTTCGTCGAGCGCCGTGACAAGTTCGAATCACCCGGCCTGCCGGCGGTAGACATCCGGCTGCTCCTGCAGTCCGAGCACGCCGAGCAGGCCCAGCGTCACCTGGACGCGACCCGCGCCGCGCTCAAGTACTACGGGCTCTGGTTCGGCCCGTACCCGTACGCGCAGATCACGGTGGTCGATCCGGTCACGATCTTCAACGCGCGCGCGCAGGGCGAGAGCACGGGCGGTATGGAGTACCCGACGCTGTTCACGGCCGGCACGCGCTGGTACGCGCCCTGGCTCGGCAGCCAGCCCGAAAGCGTCACGGTCCACGAGGCCGGCCATCAGTTCTGGTACGGCCTCGTCGCCACCAACGAGTTCGAGCACGCGTGGATGGACGAGGGCCTGAACACGTACTCCACCGCGCGCGCGATGGCGGAGACCTGGCCGGGCCGGTTCGTGACCGTCGAGCGCTATTTCGGCGGGATGATCCCGTGGTCGTACGCCGACGTGCGGTGGTCGCGCGACGTGGACGGCTCACGCCTCAATACGTTCCGGCCGGTGGCCGGCTACGATGCGCAATCGACGCCGAGCTGGCAGTACTGGCCGGCGTCGGCGAGCCAGATCAGCTATTCGAAGACGGCGCTGTGGCTCGGGACGCTCGAGAAACTGATCGGGTGGCCGACAACGCAGCAGATTCTGACGACGTACTTTCAGCGCGGGTCGTTTCGACACCCGACACCGGACGAGTTCTTCGCGATCGCGAACGAGATCCGGGGCCAGGACCTGACCTGGTTTTTCGACGCCGTCCACCGGAGCGCGGCGCACTTCGACTACGCGGTGTCGCAGGTGACGAGCTCGGCGGGCGATTCGACGGTGGTCGTTCGCCGGCTGGCCGACGGCATTTTCCCGACGACCATCCGCGTCCGTTTCGACGACGGATCCACTATGGACGAATCCTGGGACGGACGGGCACCGTGGCGCTCGTTCCACTACACCAGACCCGCGCGGATCGCATCGGTGCAGGTCGATCCCGAACACGTGCTGCTCCTCGACCTCAACTACACCAACAACTCGTGGACGGCGCGGCCGCGGGCCGAGACGGCGTCGAAGAGGTGGGCGCTGCGCTGGCTGACGTGGTTCGAAGACCTGCTGCTGACGTATGCCTTCTTCGCCTGATCCGGCGGCGGTGAGGCCGCGCGCGACCGTCCTCGGCGCATTCCTCGAAGGATGGCGGCGGGTCGTGCGCGCGCCTGCGCTCACGCTGGGCGTGCTCGGGTTGACGTTCCTGCTCGCGCTGCCGCTCGCGATCGCCCTGCGCGGGATGATCGAGGAGCACCTCGGTGCCAGTCTCGAGGCCGACCGCGCCGCGGCGGAATGGCACGCCGGGTGGGCCGCCGAGTTCGGGGCGCAGGCCCAGGGACTGGGCCGCACGTTCACGCACGAAATCCTCGGCTTCGGCGGCACCCTTGCCAACGTGAGCGGGCTCCTCGAGCGCCGGGAGCTCAACCCCACGCTGGCGGGCGCCATCGTGGCCTACGTCGCCGCCTGGATCTTCCTGTCCGGCGGTCTGCTGGATCGACTCGCGCGCGGGCGCCCGATTCGCACGGCGGCGTTCTTCAGCGCCTGCGGCGTCTACTTCGTTCGATTTCTGCGGCTCGCCGTCGTGATTGGCGCGGTGTACTGGGCGCTCTTCCGCTGGCTCCACCCGTTCCTCTTGACGACCACCTACGACCGGCTGACGCGCGATCTCACCGAGGAGCGGAAAGGGCTGCTAATTCGCGGCGGTCTGTACCTCGCTTTCGTCGCCGCGCTCGCCGTGGTGAACCTGATCGCCGACTTCGCCAAGGTGCGCGCGGTCGTCGAAGATCGCCGAAGCATGCTCGGCGCTCTCGGGGCGTCCGTCCGTTTCGTGCGCCGGCGGCCGCTGCGCGTGCTTGCGCTGTACGTGCTCAACGTGCTCGCCGTGCTCGTCATCCTCCGGCTCTGGCTGCAAGTCGCGCCGGGAGCCGCGACCCCGTCGTGGTGGGCGTTGTTCGCCGCGCAGCTGTATCTGCTTTTCCGCGTCTGGGCGCGGCTGTCCTTCATGGCCTCGGAAATCGTGTTCTTCCAGGGGGAGCTTGCGCACGCCGACTACGCCGCCGCTCCGGAACCGCTCTGGCCGGATTCACCGGGGGTGGAAGCGATACAGAACCTGACACGTCAGAACTGAGAAGGCTTCTCCCTTTCTAACTTGCTATAGTCACCTGCCATGAATCGGTCAGACAAGATCGTGTCGTGGTTGCGCGACCGGGCGGCAGATGCCGGGGCGCGCGGGTTCGTGTTCGGATTGAGCGGAGGAATCGATTCGGCGGTCGTCGCGCGGCTGTGCCAGCTCGCCACGCCGTCACGCGTCCTGGGCGTGCTGCTGCCCTGTTACAGCAATTCCCAGGACGAAGACGATGCGCGGCTCGTCGCGAACAGCTTCCACCTCCCGCTCGCCCGCGTCGATTTGGGACAGACGTTCGACGCCCTGACCGAGTCGCTGCACCATGCGATCAAAGGGCTGCCGTCACACGTCCCGGTCGTCGACATCAAGCAGCAGCTGCCGGAGGCCAACGTCAAACCCCGCCTCAGGATGACCGCGCTCTACTTCATCGCGAATTCACTGAATTATCTGGTCGCCGGCACCGGCAACCGGAGCGAGATCACGCTCGGCTACTACACGAAGTACGGCGACGGCGGCGTTGACGTGCTGCCGATCGGGCAGCTGCTGAAGAGCGAGGTGCGTGCCCTCGCGCGCGAGCTGGGCGTACCGGCGCCGATCATCGAAAAGCCACCGACAGCGGGCCTCTGGGTCGGTCAAACCGACGAGGCCGAAATGGGATTCTCGTACGACACGCTCGAGAAATACCTGGCGGAAGGCGAGAAAGCCGTCGGTGCGGCCGTGGCGCACCGGATCGAGCAGCTCCGCGCCACGTCCGACCATAAACGTCAGATGCCTCCGGTGGCTGAGGTTTGACGGCGAGAGGTTGGGGGGCAGGTTCCGGGGTTCCGGCGTTCCGGGGTTCCGAGGTTCCGGAGTGTCGGGATTCCCGCGGTTCCGAGGTGCCCGAGTTCGGCCGAACCTCGGCACCTCGGAACCCCGGAACCCGGTCGTAGCTACTGAATCGGAACCGCCGGCGCGCTGAAAGGTTCAGTCGGCGCGGCCGCGCCGCTGAGCTGCCAGATCGTGTTGCTCGCGTTCACCGAGAACGAGCGCGTGCCCGTCGTGTTGAACGTGAGCGGAACGGCCGTGGCAATGTAGTTGCTGATCGTCGCGGTGCCGTTGCAGTCCAGCGGCCCGGCGGCCGAGCCGGCGCCCGCGCCCAGCGTGAAGTTGTAGCCGCTCTTGGACGGCGCCGCCGACAACCCCAGATCCGCGGAGATGAAGCTCTCGCCCGAGCCGCCGGGCGCCGTCCCGAGGATCGTGTACGACGACGCGAACCCGCCGGACCCGCACGAGGCGGAGTACGCCGTCTGCGCCACGGTCGTCGTCTTGAGCGAGACGATCGCCGACGTCTCGTTGCCGGTCATCCGTGCTCGCAGGAGCCCGGGGACCGCGATGGCCGCGATGATGCTGATGATCGCCACGACGATCAGCAGCTCGATGAGCGTGAATCCCTGGTCCCTGCGCGTCATGTCCGTATCTCCCTTACTTGCCTGGTGCTGCTGTGCCGTGGGAGCGCCGTGGTTCGGCGCCGCCCTCGACGGTACCCTTCGCACTATTGACGACCGCGGCGGCCGCGTAGCCGTATTTCACTTCACCTTTTCGTCCGACCTTGGTGAAGCTGTGTCCGCGCGCTTCGAGATCGGCGAGCAGCGCGCGCGGGAAGCGGTCCTCGATTTGGACGTTCGATCGGCCGCCCGGGCCGCCTCCGACGAGAAACCGGGGCGCCTCGATGGCCTGCTGTGCACTCATATTGCCATCGACGACGTTCAGAATGACATCGTAAACCGAGGCGGGAATCCAGGCGTTGCCCGCACACCCGACCGCGAGCCGCGGCACGTGTCCCGGAATGCCGTAGCGGCCAGGGTCCACCGGAGACGGCGCGAAGACCAGGGTCGGGACGCTGGTTGACGACGACCGCATCAACGGGAGCATCGATCCGAAGGCCGTCCCGCCCCGGCCACCCCGGAAATGGTCGTTGTAAATGAACCCTAACCCCTTTGAAACGTAGTAATTACCGCCCCAGGTCGAGAGCGTCTGGGTGAAGGCAATCATGTTGCCTTCGGCATCGGCGACGACGAAGGCGGTGGTGCCGGTCTGGACTCGCCGCTCCCCGTCCTCGACAAGACCGACGCCCAAGGGACCACTGGGGGGTGGGGCGCCTCGGCCCCCGCCCTGGGCGGTGTAGACCTTTTTCGGGTCGATCAACTTGAACCGATCCAGGGCGTGACCGGGTTCCAGGTGATTGCCCAGGTCCACCGGCCATCGTTCCGGATCGGCGATCCGGGCGCCGCCGTCCCGCACGCGCCAGGCCTCGATGACGTGGTGGAAGTAGTCCGCGTCGCGCGTATACGTCGCCTCGGCACGCGGGACGTAGTTGTCGAGGATTTGCAGCGTCTCGACAATCTGCAGGCCGGTCGGCACCGGCGCCGGCACCGAGTATACGAGGTGATTGCGATAGCGGCCGGCGAGAGGCTTGCGTTCGACGGCGCGGTACTGCGCCAGGTCTTCCGCCGTGATCACGCCACCGCTCGCGGCCATGTCCTCGGCAATCCGGCGCGCAATGGTGCCCGTGTAGAAAGATTGCCCGCCCTCTTTCGCGAGCGTGCGCAGCGTGTCCGCGTAGTCCTTGTTGACGAATCGATCGCCGGGCTTCGGCACCTTGCCGCCCGGCAGGAAGATCCTGGCGGCCTCGGGATATTTCGCGAACGAATCGCGTCCCTCGGCAATCGTCGTGGGCAACGCCTCGTCGAGCACGAACCCTTCGTCCGCGAGCTTGATCGCCGGCGCCACGAGATCGGCCCACTGCACTTTCTTGCTGCCGTACTTCTTGTAGAGCAGATCCAGGCCGGCGACGACCCCGGGAATGTTCGCGACCGTCGGTCCGTCGGGTGCCGTGCGGCTGCCGTTCGGATTGAACAGCTTCGGATTGTCCCCGGTCGCGTGGCTCGGGGTCATGTCCTTGTATTCGATGACGACCGGCTCGGTCATGCCCTTGAGAAACAGGATCGCCTGGCCGTCGCCGCCGATGCTCGACGCGTCCGGCTCGACGACGCCGAGCGCCAGCGACACGGCGATCCCCGCATCGACGACGTTCCCGCCCTGCGCCAGGACGAGCGCGCCGGCCGCGGACGCCAGCGGATGGCCGGAGGCGACGACACCGCGCGGCGATTCGAGCGCCGGCTTGATGAGAGGCTGCTCGGCCACCATCCGATCGATCACGTCCTCTGCGGCCGCGGCGTCTTTGACGCGGGTCATCTGCGGCCGGTACTTCTCGCGCAGCGCGTCCCACGCGGCCGCGGACGGCCCCATGGCGTAGTAGAGCGACTTCAGCGTCTGCCAGACCTGATCGAACGCGGACGTCCAGCGTGTGCCGTCGGGATCGGGCAGCGTGATCTGGGCGGCGCTGTCGTCAATCGCGCGCGGCGCGAGCACTTTCCACAGCGCGTACTGCCCCGGCGGCGCGAACGCCGCCGGGGGATCGTTGTCGTTCCGATTGGGATTGCCGTTGTAGCCGGCCGCCGGCGTCGCGAACGTCGAGATCGCCAGCAACTGGCCGTCCGGCGACCAGGCAGGTACGCCGCCATGGCGCGAGGCGAGCGCGGCGCTGTCCGCCGTTGGCGTTGGCGCGCCTCCGCCCAAACCGCCGCGGCCACCTCGACCGGCGGGCGGCGGAGGCGGAGCGTCGATCGACGGGATCGTCGAGACCCACACGCCGAGCGACCCGCCGCGCGTCGCCGCGTACGCGACACGCGCGTTGTCCGAGGCCCACGCCGGATAGGCCTCGCTTCCCGGACCGCGCGTAACGCGGACGGATTTCGGTGGCGCAGGCGGCGCGTCGCCGCGGCCGGCGGCCGGCAGCTCGCGCACCCAGATGTCCGCGTCGTTGCCGGCCTCGGGCTCACGATCGGAGACGAACGCGACGAGCTTCCCGTCCGGCGAGACGCGTCCGTGCCACTCGGCTGCGGCGCCCGGCGAGAGCGTCACCGGCGTGCCGGTGCCGTCGGCGCTTGCGGCCATGAGCCGCCACTCGCCGCCGGGCAGACGCTGCGAGTACACAATCCGGCCGTCGCGCGTCCACGACGGCCATCGCTCATCGCCCGCGGCCGTCGTGAAATGACGCGCGAGACCGCCACCCGCCGGCGCGATCCACACATCGAACTGTCCGTTCGTGCTCGCCGAAAACGCTATGGATTTGCCGTCAGGCGACCACGCCGGATCGCGCTCGGCGGCCCACGCCTCCGGCTTCGTCACGACCCGCTTCGCGTCGCGGCCGTCCGGCGACATCGTCCAGATGGCGTCGAACCAGCTCACGGCCAGCCGCTTGCCGTCCGGCGACCAGGCGGCTTCGCGGACGCCGGTGGTGACGGCAGACTCCTGCTGGCGCGCCGCCCCGCTCCAGGTCGCGGCGACGAGCAGCGCCACGGACGAGACGACGATGGCGCGTCCGCGGTGCGCGTGTGTGGTGTGTGTCATCAGAGCCCGCGCAGTTCGCGGACCGCGCCGGCAATCGCCCGCGCCGAAATGCCGTACCGCTCGAGGAGATCCGCCGGTGGTCCGCTGCGTGGGATCTCCCGGACGGCCAGACGCTTGACGCGAAACGCCTGATCCCACACGGCCTCCGCGACGGCATCCCCGAGCCCGCCCTGCGCGTAGTGATCTTCGACGGTGACGATGCGCCCGCCCGTCGCTTTGCCCGCGGCCACGAGCGCGGCCCGATCGATCGGCTGGATCGAATAGGCGTCGATGACGCGAATGGCGATGCCATGGCCGGCCAGATCGTCGTGTGCCTTCAACGCTTCGAACACGGTCACGCCGGCGGCGACGACGGTGACCGCGTCGTTGGCGCTCTGCCTCAGCGTCTTCGACCCGCCGACGACGAAGCGCTCGTTTGCCTCGTAGATGACGGCCGTCTTGGGACGCGAGAGGCGCAGGTAGACCGGCCCCGGCGTCGCGGCGGCCAGCGCAATCAGTCGTTCGGCACTCATGCCGTCGCATGGGTACAGAACGGTGCAGGTCGGCACGGCCCGCATCGTGGCAAGATCTTCGAGCGCCATCTGCGACGGCCCGTCCTCGCCGATCGACACGCCGCAGTGCGTGCCGGCCATCTTGATCCCGGCGTGGGAAATGCCGGCCATGCGTACGAAGTCGGCGGCACGCTCGAGGAAACACGCAAACGTCGCCGGAAACGGAATCGCGCCGCGACTGGCGAGGCCCATCGCGGTCCCGAGCATCACCTGCTCGGCGATGTAGGTCTGCACGAACCGGTCGGGATGGGCCTTCTCGAACTTATCGGTGAAGGTCGAGTTCTTGACGTCCGCATCGAGCACCATGACGCGCCGGTCGAGCCCGCCGATCGCGACGAGTCCCGAACCCAGCGCTTCACGCGTCGCCACGCTGTCGCCCCGCTTGTACGCGGGCGCCGGCGCGGCCCCGACGAAGTCGGGCAACGGGCCTTCGGCCTTTCGCGCAGCCGGCTTCGGAATGACCGGCGGCGGATCGTTCGTCGCCACCATCTGCGCTTCGAGCTCCGCGAGCGCCTGATCGGCCTCCGGGCCCTTCTTGAAGGGCTTGCCGTGCCAACCTTGCTTGCCCTCGACGAGCTTGACGCCCTTTCCCTTCAGCGTCCGCGCCACGATCATCGTCGGCCGGCCCGTGGTGCGGCGGGCTTCGGCGAGGGCGGCGAGGATCGCGGCGAGATCATGACCGTCCACCGCGAGCGCGTGCCACCCGAACGCGCGCCAGCGCGTGACGTACGCGTCGGTGTCGTGATTCCACTGCGTCTCGGCGCTCTGTCCGAGGCCGTTGACGTCGGTGATCGCGCACACGTTGTCGAGCCGGTGATGCGCCGCGACCTGCGCGGCCTCCCAGACGGCGCCTTCGGCGCTCTCGCCGTCACCCAGGAGAACGTACGTCCGGTAATCGGAACCGATGCGGCGCGCATTGAGCGCGATGCCCAACCCTGCCGCCAGTCCCTGACCGAGCGAACCGGTCGCGACATCGACGAAAGGCAGCCGCGGTGTCGGGTGCCCTTCGAGGTCGGACTCGATCCGGCGCAGCTTCAGCACTTCGTCGCGCGGAAATGCGCCGGCTGCCGCCCACACGGCGTACAGGATCGGCGCCGCGTGCCCTTTGGAGAGCACGAACCGATCCGCCTGCGGGTGCTGCGGATCGTGCGGATCGAACCGCATCTCGGCGAAGAAGAGCGCCGCGACGATCTCGGCCGCCGACATACACGTTGTCGGATGACCGGACCCAGCTTCCGACGTCGAACGAATCGAATCGATCCGAAGCTGTGTCGCGAGGTTGTGGAGTTGGGCGAATGAAGGACCTGACATGCCGAAGCGGAAAGTTTAGCGTACGCGGCGCCACATATAATCGAAGGGATGTCGCTGCTGCGGTTCGCCTCGCTGCTGGTCCTCGCCCTCTGGGTCGGCGGACTGGCGGCGCTCGGCGGCGTGGCGGCGCCGGCGCTCTTCGACGCACTGGGCGCGCGCGACCCGGCCAACGGCGCTGGCACGGCCGGTTGGCTCTTCGGTCTCGTCTTCCGGCGGTTCCAGCACGTCTCCTGGTGGCTCGGCGGGCTTCTGATCCTGCTGCTGGGGGCACGCGCGGCACTCGGTCCGCGTCCGCGCCGCCTGGCGGTGCGCGTTTGGGTCGTCGCAATCATGCTGGCGATGAGCCTGACGAGTGCGCTGGTCCTGACGCCGCGGATCGAGGCCATCCGGACCGAAGCCAACGGCGCGGTACACTCGCTGCCCGACGGCGACGCACGCAGAACGGAGTTCGGCCGGCTGCACGCCGTCGCGAACATCCTGATGCTGATCACGCTGGCCGCGGGCGCCGGGCTGATGTGGGCGGAATTGAGGGACACGCATTGAAACTCGAACACGGGACGCTGGCCGCCGACGTGATCCGCGCCATCGATGGGGCCGGTGACGGAACGACGGCCATGACGCAGGCCGTCGCCGTGCTCAAAGATCGGCTGCCGCACTACGCGTGGGTCGGGATTTATCTGCTGGACGGCGACGAGCTGGTGCTGGGACCGTACCTCGGCAAGCCGTCGCCGCACACACGCATTCCGCTCAATCGCGGGATCTGCGGCGCGGCGGCCAGCGAAAAGGCCACCATCATCGTCGACGACGTGAACAGCGACCCGCGGTACCTCGCCTGCAGCCTCGAGACGAAATCGGAGATCGTCGTGCCGATCATGCGCGGCGACACGGTGCTTGGTGAGATTGACATCGACAGCGACCGGCCCGCCGCGTTTGGCGCGGAGGATCGCGCCCTGCTCGAAGAGATCGCGGCGGCGCTGGCCGCGAAGATCGGCAGCTGACTTCGCTCCCCGGACAGAAGGATCTTCGGTCCACAACACGGAGCGCCACGGAGACACTGAGACCACCGTGCCTTATGGGCTAACCGCTCATGGTCCCGTGTTCTCCGTGACCCTCTGTGCACTCCGTGTTACGGATCGGAGCTCTATCGACCCATCTTGTTCCCCGTCACGTCCCGCAGCTCGAGCCCGCCGAGCTTGAGTTGTGCCAGGCTCGCTTCGATCTTCTTCCGATCGCCGACGGCGACGACGATGAGCCGGTCGGCGGGAACGTACTTGGCCGCAGCGGCCTTGACCGCGTCGGCGGTGACCGCAGCCACCATCCCCGGATATCGCGTGTAGTAGTCGAGCCCGAGGTCGTAGAGGTAGAGACCCGACAGTGTGCCGACGGTGGACCCGCTCGTCTCGAACGCGCTCGGCAAGGCGCGGACGATCGCGTCCTTGGCCGTCACCAGCTCCGCTGGCGTGGCGCCCTCGGACGCCAGCCGCGCGACCTCCTTCAGGATTTCCGCCACCGCCGGCGCTGTCGCGTCCGTGCGCACGCCGGATTGAATCCAGAACGGACCGGGCCCGCGCCGGAACACGAACTCCGAGTAGGCCCCGTAGGACCAGCCGTGCGCCTCGCGCAGGTTCATGTTGATGCGGCTCGAGAAGAGACCGCCGAGGACGTTGTTCATGACGCCGATCGCTGGAAAGTCCGGGGTCGAGCGCGGCGGGGCGATCGTCGTGACATAGAGCTGCGTCTGCGGCGTGCCTGGCTGATCGACGAGCACGACCCGGGCGGCGGTCGTCGCCGGCGCGGCGAGGACCGGCGCGGCCGCCGCCGTCCCGGTCCACGAACCGAAGGCGCGCTCGACCAGCGGTCGCAACTCGGCCGCCGTCACGGGACCGGCCACGACGAGGGCCGCGTTGGCCGGCGCGAAGCGCTGCTTCCAGAAGCCGGCGATGTCGTCCCGCCCGGTGGTCTTGGCGGCGACGTCCGTGCCGAGCTCGACGTAGCCGTACGGATGCGCCGGACCGTACAGCGCCGCGACGGCGGCGACGGCGCCGACCGACGCGGGATCCTGCTGCTGCGCCACCAGCTGCGCGAGGCGGCTCGTGCGTTCGCGATCGACCTCGGCCTGCGGAAACGACGGCCGCAGGGTGACGTCCGCGAGCAGATCGAGCGCGCGCGTGAAGTGCTGCTTCAGCGATCGCACGCTGGTGGTGATCGCGTCCTTGGTCGACGCGGCGTCGAGCGACGCGCCAATCTGAGCCACATCGTCCGCGATTTGCGGCGCGTTGCGGCTGGCCGTCCCCTGGTCGAGCATCGCCGCCGTGAAGTTGGCCAGGCCCGATTTGCCGACGGGGTTCGCTTCCCCGCCGGACTTGACGACGAGACTGGCCGAGACGATGGGCACGCCGGGCCGCTCCTGAAGGATCACGCTCAGGCCGTTGGCGAGCGTGAACGACTGGGCGGGCGCGACGCTGATCGATCGGGCGTCGGCGGCCCCCGGCTTGTCCTTGCGCCATGCTTCGTCGGCGTTCATGGCTTCGGCGCCGGTGCCGGGCGCGACTTTCGGCGCCGCCGGCGTGGCCACGGGTGCTCCGAAATCCGGCTCGCCTCGTACGCCGTGCACCACGACACGCGCGGTCGGTTGAAGATACTGCTGCGCGAACGCTTTCACCGTCGTCACCGAGACCTTGCGATGTTCGTCCAGGTACTTGGGCAGGTAGCCCGGATCCTTGACGTAGTGGTTGAACATGTTGAGGGTATCGGCGACGCCCCCGAACCCGCCCAGCACTTCGAGCCCGCCGAGCATGGACGTCTCGAAGGTGTTCCGTGCCCGCTCGACTTCGCGCTCATCGGGACCAGCGTCGCGGAAACGCTTCAGCTCGTCGTCGATCGCCGCTTCGACCTCCTGAACCGTCTTGCCGGGGCGCACGGTCGCCGAGATCTGGAACGCCGATCCCAGCGACAGCGATTGCTGGAACGCCGAAACGTCCTGGGCGATCTGTTTTTCGTAGACGAGCGTCTTGTAGAGACGGCTGGATTTGCCCCCGCCCAGGATATTCGCGCTCGCGTCCGCATCGGCATCCCCCGGCTTGAAGAATGCGGGCGTGATCCACGCCATGTAGACCCGCGGGAGCTGAATGCGGTCCTTGACGACCAGGCGGCGCTCGGCCGTGATCGGCGGCGTCTGCACGCTGACGGCAGGCACGCCCGGCCCACGCTTGAGCGGGCCGAAGTACTTCTCGATGAGTTGTTTCGTGCGCGCCTTGTCGATGTCGCCGACGATGGCGAGGCTGGCGTTGTTCGGCGCGTAGTACTGCTTGAAAAAACTCTTCACGTCGTCCAGGCGCGCGGCCTGGATGTCGGCGTGCGATCCGATCACGCTGGCGTAGTACGGATGGCCTTGCGGATAGAGCGTGTGGAAGAGCGCCTCTGCAACGATGCCGTAGGGCGCGTTCTCGACGTTCTGCCGGCGCTCGTTGCGAACGACGTCCTGCTGGTTGGCGAGCTTGACCTCGTCAACGGTGTCGAGCAGGTACCCCATGCGGTCGGCCTCGAGCCAGAGTCCGAGCTCGAGCTGATTGGCCGGCAGGGTCTCGAAGTAGTTTGTGCGATCGAAATCGGTAGTCCCGTTCAATCCCGTGCCGCCGGCCGCTTCGAGGTACTGAAAGTGCGCATCACTCGGGACGTGCTTCGATCCCTGAAACATCATGTGCTCGAAGAGATGCGCAAAACCGGTCCGGCCGGCGGCTTCGTTCGCGGGACCGACGTGGTACCAGACATCGACCGCGACGAGCGGGAGGCGGTGATCTTCCGACAGGATGACGTCGAGCCCGTTCGGCAACGTGTACTTCTCGTACGCGATCTGTGGAAGGGCGTCCGCTACGGCCGGTGCCCGGCCGCAGTCTAGAGACATGAAGCTCATGAAGCCGATGAAGCTCATGAAGAAACCCCTCGAGACGTAGCGGCCCGAGAGCAAAGGTTTCGAGAGGAGGGGCTTCTGACTGGGCCAGGAAAAACCTGAAAGCGTCTTTTTCTTCATGTGCTTCATTGGCTTCACGCCTTCATGTCGTAAGACAGCGACTGCGATCCAGACGCGGGACTACTTGCCCAAACGGGTCGCCTTGGTGATCGGGACTGGGGTCACCAGGTACTGCTGCTGCGGCGGCGCCTGCAGCGGGCCCTGCTGCTGAATCTTTCGGACGACGTCCATGCCGGCGACGACACGCCCGAACGCGGCGGCGCCCTGCCCGTCGTCGAAGCGCTTGCCGCCGAAGTCGAGCGAGGGCTGGTCGTCGAGGAGGATGAAGAAGTCTGATCGCGCCGTGTCGGGCGCCCCACGCGCCATCGAGACGACCCCGGCGACGTGTTTGAGGCCGGTCACCGTCGTGCGTTCGAGCCCGATCGCCGGGAAGCCCTCGGATCGGCGGCTCTGGTTCATGCGCCCCTGGATGATTTCCATGGCGGGACGATCCGGTGGCGCCGCCGTGTAATTGTCCGGCCGGGTGACGCGGTGAAACCCGCCGCCGTCATACAGCCCCGCGTCCACGTACTTGAGAAAGTTCGCGGCGGTGATCGGCGCGCGCACGGTGTCGATCGCGAGATCAATCAGTCCGAACGGAGTGTCGAGACGGACGGCGACCGTCTGTCTCGCGCTGGAGTCCCACGACATGAAGCCCATGAAGGCAATGAGGACCATGCTCTTCCCCAAGAAGCTCTGCTTCATGTGCTTCATCGGCTTCGTGCCCTTCATGTCGTTAGACAGGTCACTGGACAGGACGACCGCGTATCCTAACACTCATGTCGCATCGCATCACGCTGGTGCCCGGAGACGGCATCGGACCCGAAGTCACCGCGGCCGTCGTGCGGATCCTGGCCGGCGCAAAGCTGGACATCGAGTGGGAGCGCTACGACGCCGGCCTCGTCGCGCATCAGGCGAGCGGCGAGACGCTGCCGAAAGCGCTGCTCGACTCCATCGAGCGGACGAAGGTGGCGCTCAAAGGGCCGGTGACGACGCCAGTCGGCGAGGGGTTCACGAGCGTGAACGTCGGGTTGCGCCAGGCGCTGGATCTGTACGCGAACGTGCGCCCCGTCGCGAACCTGCCCGGGGTGACGAGCCGCTTCGCCGGCGTGGACCTCGTCATCATGCGCGAGAACACAGAAGACCTCTACGCCGGCCTCGAGCACCAGATCGTGCCTGGCGTGGTCGAGAGCCTGAAGATCATCACCGAGAAGGCCTCGACGCGCATCGCCCGGTTTGCGTTCGACTACGCGCGCCGGTACGGACGCAAGAAGGTGTCGGCGATCCACAAAGCCAACATCATGAAGCTCAGCGACGGCCTGTTCCTGCGCTGTGCGCGGACAGTGGCCGCCGAGTTTCAGGAGATCACGTACGAGGAGCGCATCGTGGACGCCGCGTGCATGCAGCTCGTGATGCGGCCGGAGCAGTTCGACGTCCTGCTCCTGCCGAACCTCTACGGCGACATCGTCTCGGATCTGGCCGCCGGACTCGTCGGCGGGCTGGGGCTGGTCCCGGGCGCGAACATCGGCGAGCGGCTCGCCGTCTTCGAGGCGGTGCACGGCAGCGCGCCCGACATCGCGGGCAAGAACATCGCGAATCCGACCGCGCTGCTGTCGTCGGCGCTGATGATGCTCGACCACATCGGCGAGGCTGCTGCCGCCGGCCGCATCCGATTGGCCCTGAGTCGTGTGCTGACGGAAGGCCGCACGCGGACGCGTGACCTCGGCGGCACGGCGACCACGACTGAGTTCGCCGACGCCATCGTTCGCATATTGGCAACGGGCTCCTAGGGCACGGTACACGGCGCGCAGTGCACCGTGCACCGTGCCTTGGTCTGCTATAGTTCCCCGGCAGTGAGGCCGGACGACATCACCCGCGCCGTCCTGGCGCGCGAGGACGTCTCGAAGTACCTGCGGGGCGTGGCAGGTGGTTCCGACGCTGACGCCCGTGTTCGGATCGAGGCCTATCTTGACGAGCTGAGGACAACGCAGCGCTATCGCTTCTATCGCGCGCTGCAGCATCCGCTGTATCCGATTCTGAGAAAAGTCCGCCGCATCGCCGAGCACGTCGACCGCGCCGCGGAGGCGACGCGCCACGGACGCGTCGTGTATGTCTCGAATCACAAGAGTCACCTCGACTACCTCGTCGAGCCACTGGTGCTCGATGACAACGGGGTGCGCCCGCCGCTGCTGGCCGCCGGCATCAACCTGTTCGGCGGCGCGCTCGGACTGCTCCATCGTCATGTGACCGGCGCGATCCCGATCAGGCGGAATAGCAAGGACCCGATCTACCTCGTGACACTGCGGGCGTATGTGGCCGAAGTGCTGAAACGCCGGGACCTGCTCTATTACGCGGAGGGTGGGCGCAGTTACAGCGGCGAGCTGAAAGCGCCGAAGACGGGATTACTCCAGGCGGCCCTCCAGGCCGATCGCCATGAACTGTCGATCGTGCCGATGGCCGTCGCCTACGACCTCGTGCTCGAGGATCGCATCCTCTCGCGCGAAGCCGGACAGCGGCGCGCGCGGCCGTTCGCGCAGGAAATCGCGGAGATGGCCCGGCATGCGGTCGGGTACCGCAGCCGCGCCTTCGTGACCTTCGGTCAGCCAATCGCGCTCGCGGCGTTCGAGCCCGATTCGCGCCGCGACCTGGTGACGCTCGTCCATCGCGTCCACGACGCCATCGGCCTCGCCTACAAAGTGCTGCCGACCGCGATCGTCGCCACCGCGATGCGATCCCAGATCACGCGGCAGGCGCTGGCCGACCGCGTCGATCACCTGGTGGCGACGCTGGCCGCCGAAGGCGCCAACCTCTCGGTGCACCGCGGCCAGGACGCGTTGGAAGAAGGGCTGGCGTTGCTGTCCGAGCGCGGCATCCTCGTCGACGGCCGGCCCCGCGTCCGGGTGCGTGATCGCATCGCCTTGCGTTATTATGCGCGCACGATTCAGCACCTCATCGCGCGCCCCAAGCGGACGACCCACTGATGCTGGAAGCACTCCCCCGGGCCACGTTTTCGCTGCTCGCGGGGAGTCTGACCCTGAAACGCCTGGCGTCGCGCTACGGCATGCGCCGGACGAGCAGCTTTGCCCGGCGCTTCATCGCCGGCGAGGACATCGCCGACGCCATCGAGGCCGCGCACGCCATCGAGCGCGAGGGCTTGCTGGTGACGCTCGATTTGCTCGGTGAAAGCGTCGTGACCTCGGAGGATGCTGCGCGCGCCACCCGCTCGTACATCGAGGTCATCGGCGAGGTCGAGCGATCCGGCATCGACCGCAACCTCTCGGTGAAGTTGAGCCAGCTCGGGCTCGACGTCGATCGTGCCACGGGCATCGACAACCTGCGGCGGCTGCTCGATGCCGCGACACCCGGCAACTTCTTCGTCCGCGTGGACATGGAGAGCTCGAAGTACACCGCGCACACGCTCGACGCGGTGGAAACGCTCTGGGGCATCGGCTATCGCAACGTCGGCGTCGTGATTCAGTCGTATCTCCGCCGATCGAAAGACGACGTCGAGCGCATGAACCGCCTCGGCATCCGGGTCCGGCTCGTCAAAGGCGCCTACCGTGAGTCGCGCGACGTCGCATTCCACCAGAAAACCGCGGTGGACGCCGCCTTCGTCGAGTTGATGGAACGCCTGCTCCTCGGCGGCACGTATCCGGCGATCGCCACCCACGATCCGATCATCCTCGACGCCACGAAGAAATTCGCCGCGGTGCAAGGCATCGGCCAGGACAAGTTCGAATTCCAGATGCTCTACGGGATCCGGCGCGATTTGCAGGCGGCGTTCGCGAGTGAGGGCTATCGCTTCCGCGTCTACGTCCCGTTCGGCCGCGAGTGGTTCCCCTACTTCATGCGGCGGCTCGGCGAACGGCCGGCCAACGTCGGCTTCGTGTTCAGAAGCCTTCTCAGAGACAAGAGCTAATCGTTAATGAGGCAATGGGGCAATGGGTGAATGAGGCAATGCAAGCGCTTGTATTGCCCCATTGCCTCATTGCCTCATTGCCCCATTAACTGCGTAACAGTCTCCACGAGCACGTCCCGGCACGCCGTCACATCCTCCAGGTTCACGTATTCGACGGCGCTGTGGAGGCCCGCGCCCCCTGGGCCGAACAGCACGGACGGAATCCCGGCGTCGGCGAGGATCGCGGCGTCGGTCCAGAAGGACATGCCCGTGGGATCGCCGCGATGCCCGGATCGGCCAAGCGCGCGGGAGACGGCCTGCGGGAGACGGTGTGAGGGATCGAGCCGGTACGCCGGCCGGTAACCGATGACCCGGGCCGTGGCGTCGAACTCCGGGTCGGCGGCGCGGAGACGCGCCAGCACGCCGTTGATCTCGGCGCCGACGGTCGTCTCGTCCTCACCGGACACGGTGCGTCGTTCCATCTGCAGGACACAACGGTCCGGGTAGCTGCTGAGCTCGCGGCCGCCGGCGATGATCGACGCGTGCAGTGATCCGGTGCCCTGAAAGGCCACTGGCTGGAGGGCGCGGAGCTCGCGATCGCGCGCTTCGAGGGCGACGAGCACGCGGCCCATGCGCGCGATCGCGTCGCGCCCTTCGTCGGGCCGGCTGCCGTGCGCCGCGCGGCCGTGCGCGACGATCTCCACCCAGGCGAACCCCTTGTGGCCGACCGCAAGTTGCAAATCGGTCGGCTCGGTGACGATCGCCATGTCGGCGCGCCAGTCACGGACGAGCGCTTCGGCCCCGATGCTCAGATACTCCTCGTCCACCACGGCGGCGACGACGAGCCGGCCGGTGGTCCACGATCGGGCCAGCACGCCGGCGGCCGCAATCATCGCCGCGACCCCGCCTTTCATGTCCTGCGCACCGCGGCCGTAGAGCCGGCCGTTCTCGATCCGCGGCTCGAACGGATCGGTCATGCCCTCGACGCCGACCGTATCGATGTGGCCGCAGAACATGACGGACGGTCCAGGCGTCCGCCCGTCCAGAACGCCGATCACATTCGGGCGGCGCGGGGCCGCCTCCTGGATGGTGACGTCGAGGCCGGCCTGCCGCATGCCGTCGTGCACCACCTCGGCGATCGCGCCTTCGCCCGGCGCGCCCGGGACGAGCTCGGGGTTGACCGAGTTGACGGCAACGAGCGCGCGGAGGAGCGGAAGCGGATCCACAGGGAAGTTAGAAGTTGGAAGCCAGAAGTTAGAAGTTATTGTACGTGGGCTCGCGTGGCGCGCGCGAGACAAGCGCCCCATGACTTCTAACTCCTGGCTTCCCACTTCTAACTTAACGATGATCTACTCATGAGTCGTCTCCACGACCGTGTCGTCGCCATCACCGGCGCGTCGTCAGGCATCGGCCGGGCGACGGCGGCCGCGCTCGCGCGCGAAGGCGCCGCCGTCGCCGTGTCGGCGCGGCGCCACGACAAGCTCGACGAGCTCGTCCACGAGATCGAACGCGCCGGCGGCCGGGCGCTGGCGGTCCCGGGCGACGTCACCATCGAGGCCGACATGCAGGCGTTCGTGGCACGCGCCGTCGCGGCGTGGGGCCGGCTCGACGTCATGATGTGCAATGCCGGCATCGGCTACCACGGCACGCTCGACGACACGCCCGCGGACGTCATGCGGCGGCTCGTGGACGTCAACCTGATGGGCACGATGTACGCGGCAGGCGCCGCGCTGCCGATCTTCAGGCGCCAGCGGCGCGGGCACATCATCGCCATCTCCTCGATCGCCGGCCGCCGCGGCATCGGCGGCATGAGTCTGTATTCGGCGACCAAAGCGGCCCAGATCGGCTTCATCGAGGGGCTGCGCGCGGAGTTCGTCGGCAGCGATCTCCACGCGTCCGTGATCTACCCGGTTTCGACGACCGACACCGAATTCCGCGAGGCGATTCACCGCGACTACGGCCGCGAAATCACCGGCAAGGGCCCCAAGCAGACGGCCGACGACGTGGCACGATTGATCGTGGAGTGCATCGTGACGCCGAAAGCCGAGGTGTACACGCTGGCAAAAGCCAAATGGTTCGCGGTGCTGGGCGTCGTCGCTCCGGCGCGAAGCGATCGCCTGGCGAAGAAGTTCGGCCGCCGCGTGCTGGCGCCGGGAGAGGCCGATGGCGACGGCTCCGCCTGACCTCGCGGTAGCCATCGCCGGCGAGGTCCACGTCGCGGGTGGCCGCGCGCTCATCGTGGGCGGCTGGGTCCGCGACGACCTGCTCGGGCAACCGCCGAAAGACCTCGACCTCGAGGTGTTCGGACTCGACGCCGATCGACTGCGCGTGGTCCTGGAGCGGTTCGGCCGCGTCGATGCGGTGGGCGAGAGCTTTGCGGTCTACAAGGTCGGAGACATCGACGTGTCGCTGCCGCGTCGCGAATCGAAGACCGGTCGTGGCCACAAAGGGTTCACGGTCGCGGGGGACCCGACGCTCTCGTTCACCGACGCGGCGCGGCGGCGGGATTTCACGATCAACGCGATTTCGCGCGATCCGCTGACGGACGAGATCGTCGATCCGTTCGACGGCCGCGCCGACCTCGACGCCCGCCGGCTGCGGGTCGTCGATCCGCAGACGTTTTCCGACGACAGCCTGCGCGTCCTGCGCGCGCTGCAGTTCGCCGCGCGATTCGAGCTCAGTGTGGATGACGAGACACGGGCGGTGTTGCGCGCGGTGCCGCTGGACGATCTGCCGGCCGAGCGGGTCTGGGGCGAAGTCGAGAAGCTGCTCCTGCGCGCCCGCCGGCCGTCCATCGGATTCGCGCTCGCGCTCGATCTCGGCGTCGTCGATCGGCTCTGGCCCGAGCTCAAGGCCCTCGTCGGCTGCCCGCAGGAACCGGAGTGGCATCCGGAAGGCGACGTCTGGGTGCACACACTGATGGTCGTGGACCAGGCCCGCGCGCGGATCGACGGCCTCGAGCGCGGGCCGGCGGTCGCGATGATGCTCGGTGCCGTCTGTCACGACCTCGGCAAGCCCGCCACGACCGCCGTGATCGACGGCAGAATCCGATCGCCGGGACACGAAGAGGGCGGAGTGGCGCCTGCGTCCTTCCTGCTCGATCGCCTGAACGTGCACTCGCTCGACGGCTACGACGTACGGCGGAGCGTCCTCGGCCTGGTTGCGCATCACCTCAAGCCGAGCGCCTTCAGGAAGTCGCCGACGCCGGTGAGCGACGGCGCGTTTCGCCGCCTCGCGCAGAAGGTCGATCTCGAGCTGCTCGCGCAGTTCGCCAAAGCCGATTGCCACGGCCGCAGCGGCAGCTTCGACTGCTCCGCGATGGACTGGTTCCTGGAGCGCGCCCGCGCTCTCGGCGTCGAGCACGCGCCGCCGTCACCCCTCGTGTTGGGCCGGCATCTCCTGGACCTGGGCGTCCCGCCAGGCCCGCCGATGGGCGATTTGCTGAGACAGATCTACGAACGGCAACTCGACGGCGAGATCAGGACGCTCGACGAAGGGATCGCGATCGCCCGGGCGCTCATCGCCGGAAGCTAGCCCGCAAGATCAGTCAAGACGGCCCGCCGGCTTCCGGTAGAACATGGGCTCCGATGCCGACGCGCGACGCGACGCTCCGGGCCTACAAGCAGCAAATGCTGAACGTGCTCGTGCACATCCAGCAACACCTGGACGAGCCGATGCCGCTGCACGAGCTCGCGAGCCTGGCCGGCCTGTCGCCCTACCACTTCCATCACGTGTTCACGGGCATGATTGGCGAGCCCCTGCTGCACCACGTGCGGCGCCTCCGGCTCGAGCGCGCCGCCACGCGACTCAAGCTCACGCGTCTTCGCGTCATCGACATCGCGCTCGAAGCCGGATACGAAACGCACGAGGCGTTCACGCGGGCGTTCGCCGGCGCATTCGGCCTTTCGCCCCGTCAATTTCGTGAGCGGCATCACCGGTCCATGACGCTCGATGCATCGTCAGGCGTTCACTTCCGCGCACGAGGAAGACTGCGGAGTTTTCACACTGCCAGGCCAGTCAAAGACGTTGACCTGGCGCTGCCGGTCGTCATCAAGTCGCTCAGACCGATGCGGGTCGCGTTCGTTCGCCACGTCGGTCCGTACGACCGCGTGGCGCAGGCCTGGGACCGACTGGGTGCCTTCCTTGGCAAACACGGCTGGCTCGGCGGCGATGCACAGTTCATCGGCATCTGCCACGACGACCCGGCGGTCACCGAGCCGGCCCGGATTCGCTACGACGCCTGCGTCACTGTCGATCGCCGCTTCACGCCGGAAAACGACATCGGCGTACAGACAGTCGCGGGCGGCGACTACGCAGTGCTGACACACGTTGGCGACTATGGCCGACTGGGCGACGGCTACGCGCGGCTCTTTGGTCACTGGCTGCCGCGCAGCGGCCGGCGGCTGCGCGCAATACCGTCGTTCGAGATGTATCTCAACTCGCCGGAAAGTACCGATCCTCAGGATCTCATCGTCGATCTCCACGCGCCGCTCGAATCGCGCTGAAAGGATGGCTTCCGTGACTCCGACGAAGAAGATCGATCTCTACGCGCAGTTCAAACACGAGTACGTCACTCCGAAGGCGCCTGTGCTCGTCACGATCAAGCCGGCCAGATACCTGGCGATCGACGGCCAGGGCGCCCCGGGCGGCGCCCGCTTTACCGCCGCGATCGGCGCCCTCTATGCGGTCGCGTTCACGATCAAGATGTCGCGCAAGTTCGACGGCAGGCAGGACTATGCCGTGTCCAAGTTGGAAGGACGCTGGTACTTCGACGGTGAGGCTACAGACGTCGCGCGCAAGGACTGGCGCTGGACGCTGATGATCCGCACCCCGGCATTCGTCACGCCGGCCGAGCTGCGGAAAGCCGTGACGACGCTGGTCGCGCGCAACAAGCCGACCGAAGTGAAAGAAGTCCGGCTCGAAACGGTCAAGGAGGGCGTCTCGGTGCAGATGCTGCACGTCGGCCCGTACGAGAACGAACGGGAAACGATCGACGCGATGCGCGCCTTCGCCGAACGCCGACGGCTGCAGTTCGCGGGCCCCCACCACGAGATCTATCTGTCGGACCCGCGCCGCGTGCCGCCGCCGCGTCTGAGAACGATCCTGCGGCAACCCGTGCGCCGGGTTCGCTGAACCCGCAGCAGGGGACGTCAGTCCCGCCCCGCCACGGTATCCTCTCCGCCATGACCCCGACACGTGTCCTCACCGGCATTGCGCTCGTGCTCGTGGGCGTGCTCGTCCTGACGGCCGCGCCCGGACCCGCGCAGTTTCGAGATGCCGCCGGACAACTGCGCGTCGCGCTCGTCAGACAACCGTTCGTTCCCAACGGCACATCGGCCGGACCGGCCACGATGGCCGACGGGGGCATTCAACCCGCGCTCAAGGCGCTCGGCGCGACGATCCGCTCGAACAGGCGCTGCTCGACAAGTCGCGCATCCGGCAGCTCACGGTCGCCGACGTCCGAACGATGACGCCCGCCGTCACTCGAGAGCTCGATCGGCTCGCCAGGATCACGGACCGGATCTACGTCCACATCGACATGGACGTGCTCGATCCGCACGAAGTCGAAGGTCACCAGAACAAGGTCCCGGGCGGGCCGTCGAGCTCGCGCGCCTGTTCGAGATGATTTTCAGCCGCTATCCCACGGCCGCCGCGATCGGATTCGCGACGATTCCTGCGCGTGACGAGGGCGGCCTGTCGATCGCGGCCCTCAATCGCATGATCCTCGGCGCCGTGGGCGGACTCAGCGCCCGCAGGCGCTGAAATCATACTTTCGTCTGTTCTTCGCCTCGGCCCCGGCCAAATCTCCCCTGCCGGAGTCGGACCAAACAGGAGGGCCACACCGAGGAGGGTTCATGCGACGACACTTCGCGACGATCGCAGCGCTCGCTCTGGCCGGAACGCTGGCGGGCGCAGGCTCTGCCGCCGCGCAGGACCTGCGCGGACGCGTGCCGGATACCGGGATGACTGGCGTCAGTTTTTCGACGGGCGTCACGATACCGCGCGACGATTCACTGGAGACGGGCCCGACCCTGATCGTCAAGGGTGAGCGTTATGTCACGCCTCGCGTGTCCGTGCGCGGGCTGTTCGGCGGGTCGTGGAACGACGTCACCGGCCAGGGCTTCACCGGAACCGCCAGGCCGATCATGCTGAACGGCAACGTGGTCTACAACTGGGAAGGTGGGAAGGTCCACCCGTACGTGACAGCTGGCGTCGGCTGGTACCACTATCGGTTCGAGGAGGCGCAGTTTGAAGACAGCGCGAACAAGTTCGGGCTCAACTTCGGCGGCGGCGTCGAATGGTTCATCAGCCGTCGCGACAGCCTTACGGGCGAGGCGATTTATCACGCCATTACCGACGACGAAGTGCGAAGCCCGCTGATGCTGTACAAGCCGAGCTTCTGGACCATCGCCGGCGGCTACAAGAAGTACTTCTGACGTCGAGCCGGAGCTCAACCGTCAATCCGTTCGGGGCCGGCGTCAGCCGGCCCCGTTTTCTGTCTGCAACGACGCGAGCGTTTCAGGCGCGACGTTGCCACCGCTCAGAATCGCCACCACCTTTTTCGATTTATCCGCCAGCGGACTGTCGTCGGACGGCCAGAGGACGGCCGCCACCGTCGCGGCCCCGCTCGGCTCGACCACCTGCTTCGGTTCGGCAAACAGCCAAAGCGCCGCGCGAGCGATAGCCGCGTCATCGACGGTGACCATGCGGTCCACGAACGCACGCACGTGGGCGAACGTCAGGTCGCCGGGCCGCACGGGCATCAAGCCGTCGGCAATCGACGCCGTGCGGTCCAGCGTGACCGGGTGCCCGGCCGCGAGCGACGCAGTCATCTTCGCCGCGCCGGCCGGCTCGACCCCGACGATCCCGACCGCGGGACGCGCCTGGCGGATCGCGGCCGATACGCCCGACACGAGCCCGCCGCCGCCGACGGGGACGACGACGATGTCCATGTCAGGGACCTGGTCGAGAATCTCGAGCCCGCATGTGCCCTGGCCTTCGATGATCCACTCGTGATCGAACGGCGGCACCATGGTGAGGCCGCGCGCCGCCGCCTCCGCCTGCGCGCGCACGAGCCGGTGAGCGGACGTCGTGCCCTCGAGAATCACCTCACCGCCCCAGCGCTTCACGCCGGCGACCTTGACCGCGGGCGCCGTCGTGGGCATGACGATGACCGCATGCGCGCCGAGCCTTGATGCGGCGAGCGCGACCGCCTGGCCGTGATTGCCCGATGAGTACGTGACGACGCCCCGGCGCAGCGAGTCCGGCGGAAGACGCATCAGCATGTTCGTGGCGCCGCGAATCTTGAACGCGCCGCCGGGCTGCTGCGGCTCGCATTTGAGCACGAGCGGCCGGCCCGCGAGGTCCGACACGTCGAGGACCGGCGTCCGCCGGGCGATCGCCGCGATCCGCGACGCCGCCGCACGAATCTCATCGAGGGAAACCAGCGTCGTCATCTTCGTCACGAGGTGGCGCTCGAGATCCGGGACAACCGCAACATCGGCAGCGTCAGGAGCGCATACAGCGCCGCCGCAGTAAAGAGGCTCGAGTTGATCCCGAGCCACATCGAGCCCATGACTGCGAGGATCGACGCGATGACCCCGGTGGCGCCGTTCACGCCCCACATCCAGGCCGTAATCCTATCGGAGTGGCGGCCGACGAGGCGCATGCCGATCGGAAAGCACATGCCGAGCGCAATCGCGAGCGGCACGAGGAACGCGGCGACGACCAGCGTCCGGCCCGGCAGCTGCCAGCCCATGGTGGCATCGATCGCCGGTTGCAGGAGCAGCGTCTCGACCAGCACGAGCGCGCCGATCGCGAGCGGCAGACGGACGGGCGCGCCGCCGGTGAGGCTCAGCCGGTCCGAGAGGAGGCTGCCGAGCCCGGCCGCGAGAATCATCAGGAAGAGCACGATTGAAAACGTGTACGTCGGATGCCCGAGATACAGCGAAAACCGCTGCAGCATCGGGATCTGAATCAACATGAATCCGAGACCGATGATGGCGAAGTACGCGACGGCCGAGGAGAACACGCTCGGCGGCAGATCGGGCCGGCCCGACTGGACGAGCGGCCAGACGATGATGGCGCCCACCAGCACGAGGGCGAACGCCAGCAGCCCGAGGAGCGTCGTCGTCGCGCGCAGGTTGCCGGCGACGATGCCGCCGTCGCGGAAGACGCCATGGCGGAACACGGCGCCCGGCTTGAGCATGTTGAAGAAGTACGGCCGCGCGTCGGTGGGCGCCGAGAAGTCGAAGTCGCGATCGGCCGCGGCCACGGCCGAGATATCCGCCTGGGTCCGCGCCCTCGCAATCTGTCCGAGCCGGGCGTCGGACGGCTCGGTCCAGGGCGAGACCTGCACGGTGAACCCCATCTCGGCGACCGCGCGCTGAATGATGTCGGCGTCCGCTTCCGTGAACGGCGATCGGGAGACGAGGAGCGTGGCGACCCGGCCCTGCGTGATCAGCATCAGGTTGGCGCGCGGCTCCACGACGCCGGCGTCGAGCAGGGACGCCACGCCGAGCGACAGCAGCCGCGTCGTCTCGGAAACCGCCTGCGGCTCGAACCAGCGTGAGACGGTGAACACGCCCGTAGGCGTCAGCGATTTGAGAAACACGCGCCAGCCTTCCCGCGTGTACAGGCCGTTCTCGGAGAGTGTGAACGCGCCCGCGCCGGTCGCCGCCCAGGTGTCGATCAGCGACATCTGCAACACGTCGAACTGCTCGCCGGCGCGCGTGAGATAGGAGCGGGCTTCGTCGTGGACGAGCCGCACGCCCGGCGCGTCGGCAATGCCCGCGAACGTGCGGTAACGCTTCGTGACGGCGTCGAGCAGGACACGGTTGATCTCGATCCCCGTGACGGACGCGTTGCGAAACGCGAGGCCGGTCAGGACGTCGCGGCCTCCGCCCACGCCGATGACGCCGGCGCGGCCGTTACGGAGCCGGTAGGCGAGCGACGTCACGTCGTATTGCACCCACGCGAGCTCTTCCGGCCGGCCCTTCCACTCCGTGATGGGCGTCCCGGCCATGCCGTCGATCGACGCCCACGCCACACGTGCGGGAAACTCCGGCGCCTTGTCCGATCCGCCCCAGAGAAACACGTGGCTCTCGGTCGGCACCTGCACGATCACGTTCGAGTGCGCGTTCCAACCCGAATAGTCCACGATCGATCGCAGGAACCAGAGATTGCGGCTCTTGGGATAGATCGCGCCGAGGGGCTGCTGTGCCGAGGCGTTCGCGACGGCGCCGGCGACCAGCACCAGCGCCACCAGCGCGGCCGGCCGGACGCTCGCGCCGGCCCACCGCGCAAAACACGCGGCGCCGATCGCCGCGCAGGCGGCGGCGACAAACGCCGTTGACGTGATGTCGGTGTGCTCGAGGACCAGGATGATCGCCAGGCAGCCGGTCGCCGCGCCGAGCAGATCCGCGCCGTAGAGCCGGCCCATCGGGCCGGCCGTCCTGGTCAGCGCGAGCGTGATGGCGATGCCTGACGCGACGAACGGCGCCGCCAGCACGACCGTGGACACCGCCATCGCCGCGACTTGCGCGGCGGGCCAGTCGGTGACGGCCGTGAACGGAATGACGAGATTGCCGACGTGACAGACCGCCAGCGCGATCGCGAACCACAGTGCGGCGCGAGGCAGGACCTGCCGGACCCGGCCGGGGCCGAAGACGTCGCCCGCGAGAAAGACGATCACGGCTCCGGCAGCCATGCCGAGCATGGCCATCGACACCGCGAAGAACGTGAGGTGATACCAGGTCACCACCGAGAGCAGTCTCGTGTCGAGGACTTCGAGCATCAGGGTGGCGAGAGCGACGAAGAAGAGTCCGGCGGTCAGCCAGGCGTTGCGTGTGGGCATCGGCGCGCCGCGGACGCGCGGCGCAGTGACATTGTACTGGTGTACGCTCGTCTGGATGCGAGCGGCCGTCTCCGCCCTGCTCCTGGGCGTGCTTTCCGCAACACCAGTTTTCGCGCAAGTCGATCGTCGGATTCCTGTCGCCGCGGTGGATGCGCGCGCGTTTTTCTCGAGGCTGAACGACGACTCGACGACGGCGGGCGCCCTCGACATCACCGTGGACGAGCTGCCCAACCGGGCGCTCGGACTGGTCGGCGGCGTGCACTTCTATCCCATGCGGGGGCAGAAGATCGCGCTGGGGATCGGCGGCGAGCTCATGATCGCGCGCGGGAAGCGACAGGAGAAGGACGAAGACGGCATGCCGATCGGACAACCGATCCATCGCCGGCTCCACAGCCTGTCGCCGCAGATCTCCCTGAACTTCGGCGGACGCGACGGGTGGAGCTATCTCTCGGCCGGCATGGGCCCGATGGTGTACATGACGTTCGCCGGCGAGGAGCCGCCCGCCGACGATCCGCCAAGCAAAGCCACGATCAACATGGGTGCGGGCGCGAGATGGTTTTTCTCGAACCACCTCGCGTTCTGTTTCGACGTCCGCTGGTATCTCACGCGCCCCGCCGACATCACCGGCGAGATTCCAGGCCGCGCGCGCGCGCGCCTGCTGATGCTTTCAGCCGGCGTTTCGAGCAAGTAAGTCAGAAACTTCGATCCACAACACGGAGCCCCGGATTCACGGAGCCCACGGATCGGCGGGCTCGGTTTTGCCTACCCAGAGTCCGTGTCCTCCGCGCCTCAGTGAGCTCCGTGTTACGGATCGAGAATCAACGCAAGTGCTTTTGAAAAAACGCGACCGTCAGCGGCCATGCCTGTTCGGCCGCTTTGAGGTTCGCGCCGCCCTGTCCCGCCTGGCTGCCGAGAAACCCGTGGCCCGCGCCGTCGAACGTGTGCGTCTCGTAGCTCTTCCCGAGCCGCTTCATGTTCTCGACTGTCCACGGCAGCGTCGCGTTGATGCGCATGTCGGTGCCGCCGTAGAACCCGATCACCGGCGCCTTGATCTTGGCGATTTCAGTGTCGACGGGCGGCGTTGCGTCCGAGAGCGGTGCCTGGCCGTAATAGACGACGGCCGCATTCAGCGAAGGCTGCGCCGCGGCGTACGCGAAGCTCCGCGCGCCGCCCCAGCAGAAGCCGACCACGCCGGTCTTGCCGTTCGATGACGGCAGCTTCTTGCCGTACTCCATCGCCGCGTTCAGCCGGCCGTTGACCTCGGCGTCGGTGAGCATCCGAATCGTCTGGCCGACCTGATTGCCCAGCGACTCCGTGCCGCCGCCGTTGGGTCCTTTGCCGGACAGAAAATCCGGCACGATCGCGATGAACCCGTCCTGCGCGAGCTGATCGCCCAGGGCCCGCGGCCAATCGCGCATGCCGTTGATGTCGTGGATCACGAGCACGACGCCACCCTTGTCCTTGCGCTCGGGGTAGACGACCCAGGTCTTGAGCGCGACGCCGTCGGGCAGCTTGATATCCACCCATTCGCCGTGGCGCGGCGATTCCTTGAGCGCACGGGCGGCATGATCGGCATTGCCCGGCGGGATCTTGTCATTCCATTCCAGCGTGACCGGCGGTTGTTGCGGCGGCTGGGGCTGCTGGGCCGAGACCGCGGGGGCCAGCAGTAGCGCCGCGGCGACACAAATCAGGGGCTTCATTGCTCCTCCTCACTCCATCCTCAGGGGTTCCTCACGACTCCCCCGAAGAGCAGTTTGTATTATGTCCTCCGAGTGGCGCGCAACACACTGATCGACTTCTTCGACGACTTTGCCCGGCTCGACGAGCCGTTTGTCGTCCACGACGACGGTTACCGCGTGCGTGAGATCACGTACCGTGAGCTCGCGGACGCGTCGCGCGCGTTCGCCGCGTCTCTTGCCGCCCGGGGCATCGGCCCTGACGACAAGGTGGTCATCTGGTCCGAAAACCGGCCCGAGTGGCTCGTCGCGCTCTGGGGATGCCTGCTGGCCCGCGTCGTCCTCGTGCCTGTGGACTATCGCGCTTCGGCGGTTCTGGTGACGCGCATCAGCCAGATCGTCGAGGCGAAGGCGGTACTGGTTGGCACCGAGGTGGAGCCGCCACAGACGCTGACCGGAAGTGTCTGGCAGCTCAGGGACATTGACATCTCCGGCACTCGGGACTCGGCACTCGGCACTCGGGGCGCCGGACCAGGCACTGGGCACTCGGCACTCGGCGGTGGAACCTCGGAACCCCGGAACCCCGGAACTCCGGAACCGGCAGTGTCCTCGTCCACCCTCGCCGAAATCATCTTCACCTCCGGCGCGACCTCCGATCCGAAAGGCGTGACGATCACGCATCGCAACGTGCTCGCGAACATCATCCCGATTGAACGGGAGATCGCGAAGTACCGGCGCTACGAGAAACCGTTCCACCCGATCCGGTTCCTGAATCTCCTGCCGTTGAGCCACATGTTCGGGCAGTCGATGGCGACGTTCGTGCCGCCGATGCTCGGCGCGACCGTGGTGTTCTCGCACGGCTACAGCCCGGTCGAGATTCTCCGGCAGATCCGGACGCGGCGGATCTCGGTGCTCGTCTGCGTGCCGAAGGTGCTCGACGTGCTGCGCGAGCACGTCGAGCGGGTCGTGCCGATCGCGGCCGAGCCGGACGTGCTCGCCGGCAAGCACTTTCTCAGGCGCTGGTGGCGCTATCGCGCCGTCCATCGGCTGTTCGGCTGGAAGTTCTGGTGCGTGATCTGCGGCGCCGCGCCGCTCGAGCCGGCGCTCGAAGCGTTCTGGCGCAAGCTCGGGTTTCTCGTCGTGCAGGGGTACGGGCTCACCGAAACGGCGCCGATCGTGACCCTCAACCACCCGTTCAAAGCGGCGCGCGGCACCGTCGGCGCGCCGATCGGCGGCGTGGAAGTGAAGATCGCCGGCGACGGCGAGATCCTCGTCCGCGGGGACAACGTGACGTCCGGCTACTACCGCGCCGCCGGCACCGACGCCGAGGCTGTCGCGGAACAGACGGCGGCCTTCCGCGACGGCTGGTTCCACACCGGCGACATCGGCGAGCTCGACAAGAACGGTCACCTCCTCATCAAGGGCCGCAAGAAGGAAATGATCGTCACGCCGCAGGGGCTCAACGTCTTTCCCGAAGACGTCGAGCGGGCGCTCGTCGCGCAACCCGGCGTCGCCGACGCGGGCGTCGTCGGCCTGCAAGTGGACGGAGAGGAACGCATCCACGCGGTCATCGTTCCCAAACCGGGCGCTGATATTCAGGCCGCGATTCGCAGCGCCAACGCGGCGCTCGAAGATCACCAGCGCGTCTGGAGCAGCTCGATCTGGCCGGGCGACGCGCTGCCGCGCACCGAGGGCACGCAGAAGCTCAAGCGCCGCGAGCTGCAGCGCTGGGCGAGCGGCGAGCAGGCCGCGGCCGCAGTGCCGGCCGGAGGCAGCGCGACGGTCGAAGACGTCGTGGCGCGCTTCGTCGCCGGGCGTGCGCTGACGCCGGAGACGACGCTCGACGAGCTCGGGCTGAGCTCGCTCGTGCGCGTCGAGCTGATGATGGCCCTCGAAGAGGTGTTCCACACGACGCTCGACGAGACGGCGATGGCGAGTGCGAAGACGGTTGGGGAGTTGAAAGCACTCGTGGGTTCCGGGGTTCCGGAGTTCCG
>Ga0111539_10001434_pt1 | contig 31816 bp, 31 predicted proteins | sample RhiMethybrSRZTD1_FD_79667 | JGI IMG/M metagenome (GOLD analysis project Ga0111539, IMG submission 79667) | Populus rhizosphere microbial communities from Tennessee, USA - Rhizosphere MetaG P. TD hybrid SRZTD1 (version 2) (version 2) | ecosystem: Host-associated > Plants > Roots > Rhizosphere >...
GCACATCGAGGAGGTCGCGGAGATCTTTCACGAAGCGGGCGCACTCGTGTACTACGACGGGGCGAACCTGAACGCCGTCTGCGGCATCTCGCGGCCGGGCGACATGGGCTTCGACATCGTCCACATCAACCTGCACAAGACGTTCTCGCAGCCGCACGGAGGCGGCGGTCCCGGGGGCGGGCCCATCGTGGTGCGCGACATCCTCGAGCCGTTCATCCCGGCCCCGGCGGTTGTGCGCGATGGGGACGAGTTCAGGCTCGACTACGACCGGCCCAAGTCGATTGGAAAGGTGCGCGGCTACACCGGGCCATTCGGCGTCTTCGTTCGCTCGTACGCGTTCATCCGGGCATACGGGCCGGACCTCCGGCGCATGTCCGAGGTCGCGGTCCTGAACGCCAACTACATGCTCAGCCGCCTCAAGGGCACGTACGACCTGCCCTTCGAGCGTCTCTGCATGCACGAGTTCGTCCTCTCGGCGCGGAACCTCAAGCGCGACCACGGCGTGAACGCGCTCGACGTCGCCAAGCGCCTCATGGACTACGGCTTCCATCCGCCGACGATCTACTTCCCGCTGATCGTGCCCGAGGCCCTCATGATCGAGCCGACCGAGACCGAGGCCAAGGAGACGCTCGACGCGTTCTGCGACGCGATGGAGAAGATCGCCGAGGAGGCGGCCGGCGACCCCTCGATCCTGAAGGAGGCACCGCACCGGCGGCCGGTGCGCCGGCTCGACGAGGTCAAGGCGGCCAAGCGGGCGATCGTGAAGTACGGCTTCGACCAGCACCCCGACCTCGGCGGAGAGCCGGCCGAAGGCGAGACCGTCGAGGTCCAGAAGGGCGCATGACCGAACGCGACTGGTCGCGCCGCGATATCGAGGACCGCGTCAACGTCCTGCGCGAGCGCTACGACGGCGAAGCGTTCGCCGCGGCGGTCGCCGAGTTCTCCGAAGAGCTCGGCCCGGAGGAACAGGAGGACCTCCGCGAGATCTTGCTCGACAGATCGCGCGAGCATTCGCGGCGCAACACAGCGCTCGACCAGCGGCTCGACCAGGGCGGCTGGCTCCGGCGGACCTTCGGGAAGATCGAGGAGGCGGAACGCCGCCAGCGCGAGCGCTGGGAACGACAGAGGCGCCGCTGACGATGGAAGTCCGCTCGCGAGACGACGCCGACGCGTTCACGACCCTCGACGGCTCGACGATCCGTGTTCTCCTCGACGCGGCGCTCGGCGGCGCGGCGAAGCAGAGCCTCGCCGAGGCCAGCCTCGAGCCCGGGCTCGCCACGCAGCGCCATTACCACGCCCAGTCGGAGGAGATCTACGTCTTCCTCGACGGAGGCGGGGAGATGGAAGTCGGGGGCGACTCGCGCCAGGTCGGCCCGGGCGACGCCGTCCTCATTCCGGCCGGCGCCTGGCACCAGGTCACCGCCGGCCACGACGGAGCGCGTTTCCTCTGCTGCTGCGCGCCGCCGTATTCCGACGCCGACACGTTGTTCACAGAGATCGTTTCAGAATGAGGCCTCGTCGCTCGAGTGGACCTGGGCGGTGCGAGGCAAGGACGCAGGGAGTGCCGGCATCGAGCGAGATACCGGCCGGACTGAGGACGCAGCATCGCGCGGTTCCGGACCGCGCCAGCGGCTCAGGTCTTCGTTTGAGACGGTCTCTTCGCTACCTTTGGGCACCGTGATCGACCTTCGCTCGGACACCCTCACGCAGCCGACCCCCGAGATGCGGCGGGCGATCGCCGACGCGGAGGTCGGCGACGAGCAGAAGCGTGAGGACCCGACCGTGATCGCGCTCGAGGAGCGGGGCGCGGAGTTGCTCGGCCACGAGGAGGCGGTCTTCCTCCCGACGGCGACGATGGCGAACCAGATCGCGCTCCGGACGCTCACCGAGCCTGGGGACGAGGTCCTCGCCGAGGAGATGGCGCACGTCTTCCGCTACGAGCTCGGCGGCCCCGCCGTCCATTCGGGGCTCGTGATGAAGTCGCTCCCGACGACGCACGGGATCTTCTCCGCCGAGGATGTGCGCGAGGCGGTCAATCCACCTGGAGACCTGCACACTGCCCCGACGAAGCTCGTCTGCATCGAGAACACCCACAACGGGGGCGGTGGAAGGGTCTGGCCGCTCGGCCACCTGCGCGAGGTCGTCGCCGAAGCGCGCGCACGCGGCCTCTCAGCGCACCTCGACGGTGCGCGGCTCATGAACGCCGCGATCGCAAGCGGAAGACCGGCGGCTGACTATGGGCGCGAGTTCGACACGGTCACGCTTTGCCTCTCGAAGGGCCTCGGCTGTCCGCTCGGCGCGCTCATCGCGGGCTCGCACGAGCGCATGGCGAAGGCGCGCCGATACAAGCACCTCTTCGGCGGGGCGATGCGCCAGGCCGGCATCGTCGCGGCCGCAGGCCTCTACGCGCTCGACAACCACATCGAGCGGCTGGCCGAGGATCACGCCAACGCGCGGCGGCTGGCCGAGGGGCTGGCCGAGGCCGGCGTGCCCGTCGACCTGGAGCAGGTGGAGACGAACTTCGTGCAGCTCGATGCGGCCCGGCTCGGCCTGACTGCCGACGAGGCGGTTGCGCGCCTTCGGGCCGAGGGCGTGCTCCTCTCCTTCGCCGCGCGCAAGGACGTCCTCCGCGCGGTCACGCATCTCGACGTCTCCGCGGACGACATCGAGGAGGCGATCGCCGGGACCGTGCGCGCCTTCAGCGGCTCGCAGCGCCCCGTCGAGCTCGCCGGCGACGCACCGACGCCGTACTAAGCACCCCATCAGGCAATACACGCCTGCTTTGTCCGCGATCATGCGTCGCCAGACATCCCTCGCTCTCGCCAAGGCTGCCGGCCTTGGCCGCGAGTGAGCGCCGCGTCTGGCCTGGTGCTCACGACCCAGAAGCCGGGCAGCATTACCTAACGGGTGCTAGACGCCGGCCCGCTCGTCCCCGAAGAACGAGCTCGACCCGACGTAGAACGCCGCGATCGCGAGGTAGAGGGCCGCGCTCGCCTCGGCGCTCACGAATGCGACCACCGTCGCCAGGCCATACATGAAGGGGCCGGGGAGGTAGGCGCGGGAGATGCCGCTCACCTCCTGACGGCTCGCGTCTTCGCGGATCAGGCGGTTGTTCCAGGCCGCGTAGCGCCAGAGGAGGTTGAAGAAGACGGCGGTGATCGTGAGCGTGACGCCGTAGGTGAGGGCCGCTGCCTCGCCGTCCCCGCCGAACGCGTAGTCGGCGAGCAGCGTCGTCGGGAACGGCACGAACGAGATGCACATCAAGAGGCCGAGGTTGATGAAGAGAAACCTGTGGTCGACCTCGCCCAGCTGGCGGAAGACGCTGTGGTGGTTGATCCACATGATCCCGATCGTGAGGAAGCTCGTCGCGTACGCGATGTACGAGGGCCAGAGGTCGAGGATCGCCTGGCCGAGCTCGCCCGGCTCCTCGAGATGCGGCACGGCGATCTCGAGGACGAGCAGCGTGATCGCGATCGCGAAGACGCCGGCCGAGAACGCTTCGAGCCTGCCCTTCGACACACGGCAAGCGTAGAGAGGGGCCCGGTCGTGAAACCGGGCCCCTCAGTTGCTCCTACTCGTACTGCAGCGCCTGGAGGACGTTCAGCTTCGCCGCCCGCCGGGCGGGCAGGATCGCCGCCACGATGCCGACGATGATCGCGGCGATCGCGAAGACGACGATCTGCGTGACCGGCACGGCGAAGTTGATGAAGTCGACGCGGGCGGTGAGGAGTGCCGCGAGGACGAGGCCCAGGACGATCCCGAGGGCCGCCCCGATGAGCGCGGTGATGACGCTCTCGTAGCGGATCATCCGCCGCACCTGCCGACGCGTCATTCCGACTGCGCGCAGGGTCCCGATCTCGCGCGTGCGCTCGAACACCGTGAGGACGAGCGTGTTGATGATGCCGAAGAGGCTCACGATCACCGAGAGGGCGAGCAGGATGTAGAGGACGTTCAGGATGTTGTTGAGGAAGCTGACCTGGTTGTCCTTGAACTCGTCGCGCGTCTGCGCCTTCGCGTTCGGGAAGTCCTTGAGGGAATTCTCGAGCGCCTGTGTGTTCTCGTCGGTGACTCCACCGGTCATCTTCACGAACGAGAAGAGGTTCTCGGGCTGGTCGAAGTTCTTGTCGAACGTCGCGCTCGAGAACGTCACCGTCCCGAACGGCGAGCCCCCTGCGGGCGGATCAAAGATCCCCTTGATCACGAGCGGAACAACGTCGCCGTTCGGCACCGTGATCTTGATCGGGGAGCCGATCTGGAGGTTGTGCTTCTCCGCGTAGTCGTTGTCGACGAAGGCGCCGTTCTCGCCCAGTTCCGAGAAGACGGCCTGTGAGCCTTCGCTCCAGTCGAGCGCGATCGCGTCCCCGGCATTCGGGGTCACCGCGGTGACGTTCTCCACGCTCCCGAACGCCAGCGCCTGGCCGGCACGGACGCTCGCAACCGCCTCGACTCCCGGAGCCCTCGAGGCTGCCTCGGCGGCGTCGACCGGGAGCGGCGAGAAGTTGTTCTGCGCCGTGATCGCGTAGTCGGAGACGAAGATCTTGTCCACCGCGCCTGTGAAGCTCGAGCGGATTCCCTGGCCGAGCACCGCGACGAGGGTCACGAGCGCGAGGCCGATCATGAGCGCAGCCGCGGTCGACGCGGTTCGCTGCGGGTTTCGCCTGGCGTTTCCCTGCGCGAGCTGGCCGGACGCCCCGCCGAAACGGGCCGTGGGCCAGCCGAGAACGGTTGCGAACGCGGGCACGAGCCTCGCTGCGAAGAGCGCGACGCCGATGAAGACGAGCAGCGCGCCGGCGCCCATGGACAGGAGGACGGTCGCCGTTCCGCCGCCTCCGAACAGGCCGTAGATCACGAGGGCGAAGCCGAGGATCGCCACGATCACCGCAGCGGGCGTGCGGAAGCGCGCGAAGCGCGACTCCGGGAGCGTGGCGCCTTCGCGCACCGCGGCGATCGGCGGCACCCTCGTCGCCCGGATCGCCGGTCGGAGGCTCGCGCCGACGGTGACGACGATGCCCACGACGAGCGCCACGATGATCGTGCGCGTCTCGAAGGTGAGCCCGCTGTTCGGCAGCGTGAACCCGATCGCGTCGAAGAGCCAGAAGAGGCCCTTCGCGAGGCCGAGGCCGAGGAAGAGCCCGACGATCGACGCGAGGACGCCCACGACCACCGATTCGATGAGGATCGACCTCAGTACCTGCCGACGCGAGGCGCCGACGGTGCGCAGCGTCGCGAGCTCGCGCGTGCGCTGCGCGATCGTGATCGAGAGCGAGTTGGCGATCACGAACGCACCGACGAAGAGCGCGATGCCGCCGAACGAGAGCAGGAACGTGCGGAGGAAGCTGATGAACTGGTTCGTGTCCGAGGCGTCGTCCTTCGCCTGGTCCGCCGCGGTGCGGACCTGCGTGTTCGCGGGCAGCGCACCTCGTAGCTCGGTGGCAAGTTGCTGATCGGAGACGCCGGGCTTTGCCGCGACCGCGATCTCGTCGAGCTTCCCTTCCATGTCGAAGATCCGCTGCGCCGTCGGGAGATCGAAGCCTGCGAGCGTCGCGCCTCCGATCGTCGAGACGGATCCGAACTTGACGATCCCGGAGATGTGCAGCTTCTCGACCGGCCCGCGGCCCTGCACGCCCACCGTGTCGCCGACCTGGAAGCTTTCCTTCTTGGCCGTCTGCCCGTCGATCACGACCTCGTCGCCGGAAGGCCACTCGCCCTCGACGAGCGTGAGCGGGTTGAACTGGCTCTCTCCGTTCGCGATCGAGAAGCCCAGGTTGGGCGCGCCGCCGTAGACGATTGCCTTGTTGTCGTCCCCGATCAGCTGCGCCTCGCCCGAGACGCTGCCCTCGGCTTCCGCGACGTCGGGCTGCGACTGGACCGTCGAGAGGAGCGACTCCTGTAGGGGCGGAGCGGTCGCCCCGCTGTCGTCGGTGAGGTCGAAGGCGGACTTCCCGCTGATGACGACGCTGGAGCCCTGGCGTGAGTCCGTGAAGATATTGTCGAAGGCCTTCTGGATCGAGTCCGTGAGCACGAGCGTGCCGGCGACGAGCGCCACGCCGAGCACGATCGCCACCGCGGTGAGCACGGTGCGGAGCTTGCGGCCGAACAGACCCCTGAGTGCGACCCGTGTCATTGCCGGGCGACCTCTTCCATTGCCGCGACGATCTCGTGCTGGCTCGCGCCCTTGAGCTCCTTCACGATGCAGCCGTCGGCGAGGAAGAGAATCCGGTCGGCGATGGAGGCGGCCCGAGCGTCGTGCGTGACCATCACGATCGTCTGGCCGAAGCTGACGACCATGTCTCGGAGCAGTTCCAGGATCTCACCGCTGGTCGCCGAGTCGAGGTTGCCGGTCGGCTCGTCCGCGAAGATGACCGTCGGCTTCGACACGAGGGCGCGCGCGATCGCGACGCGCTGCTGCTGGCCGCCCGAAAGCTCGGAGGGGCGGTGCGAGCGTCGGTCGTCGAGGCCGGTTCGCTTTACGACCTCGTCGACCCACTCGTCGTCGACCTTGCCGCCGGCGAGCTCGAGCGGAAGCCGGATGTTCTCCTCGGCGGTGAGCATCGGCAGGAGGTTGAAGAACTGGAAGATGAAGCCGATGTGCTTGCGCCGGAGCTTCGTCAGCTCGTTGTCGTTCATGCGGGTGATGTCCTCGCCCTCGATCTGGACCGTGCCGGACGTGGGCCGGTCGAGCCCCGCGAGGATGTGCATCATGGTCGACTTCCCGGAGCCGGACGGGCCCATGACGGCCGTCAGATCCCCGTATGCCACGTCCAGGGAGCAGCCGTTCAGGGCGTGGACAGCCGTCTCGCCTTCCCCGTAGACGCGGAAGATCTCTTTCGCCTGCACGACTGCGCCCGTCTTCGGTTTCTCCGCAGTCCGTTCCTCACTCATCGCCGATGCCATTCGGACCTCCAGGTCTCTTGTCCCGTCTAGGGTGTCAAACACCGCCCCAGAGTCAATGGCGGCGGCCACCAGTCTTAACGTGCGGCTAACCACACCCTCGCGAACGCGTTAGGGTCGGTCCCCACGACTGCGGCTGACCGAAAGAAAGGAGCGGGCAGTGACCAGGCGAAAGGTTCTGGAGTGGGGCGGAGTGGCGGCTGGGGTCATCCTGATCGCCTTCGGAATCGGCTCGCTCGTCTTGAGCATTGCGGGCCACCGTGAGGTGCGCTCGAGCCTCGAGCGGGAGTTCATCGTCGGCTCGCCGGACATGAACCCCGAGGCGATCGCGCAGGAGGCGAAGGATGCCGGCCTGCCCGCGAGCATCGAGCTCCCGACGTGCAACGTCGCGAACGAGACGATCGACACCGGCGCCGAGGCGAAGTGCTTCGCCGAGTACATGCGCATCCACGCGCTCGAGTCGACCGGCGGCCTGGCCTACGGGCAGATGGGTCGCTTCCAGTCCGCTGCCAATCCCGAAGATCCCAAGGGGACGAACGACGAGGCAGCGGCGGCGAAGGACGACAACGGCCAGCCCGTCTCGAACGGTGCCCGCAACATCTGGGTCACCGAGACCGCGCTCGCGACCGCGCTCTACACGTCGTTCCTGGCCGAGAGCACCGCGCTCTTCGGAATCGTCGTCGCAATCGCGCTCATCCTCGCGGGCATCGGCTTCATCGTGCTTGCGCTCGGAGGCGCGCTCCGGCGCAGCCGCCAGGAGGGGGAGACGGAGACGCGCACCGCCGACGCGCCGGCCTAGCGGTCGCCCGCGAGGAAAAACGCGAGTGCGACGAGCCCGTAGGCGAAGACCAGGGCGCATCCTTTCGCCCTGCTCGAGCGGCCGTCCGCGAGGGTCACCGCCGTCAACGCCGTCGCCCCCGCAAGGGCGGCGATCTCCACCACCCTGAAGGAGAGCGCCAGCGGCTCGATCAGCCATGAGAGCAATGCGACCGCGGGGATGAGGAACACGGCGACCTGAGCGCTCGAGGCCAGGGCGATCTCGGCGGCGAGCTTGATCTTCCCCCGGGCGGCGACCACGACGGCGCCGCCGTGCTCGGCCGCGTTCCCGACGATGGCCACGATCACCGCGGCGACGAAGAAGTCGCTCAGGCGGGCCTTCTCCGCGAAGGCCTCGAGCGTGCCGACGAGGATCTCGGCGACGAGCGCGGTGACGACGGTGGCGGCGCCGAGGACGAGGAGCGAAAACGTGAACGACCATGCGGCCATGTCGGGCGATTCGTCCGATATGTGCTGGGCCCGGTGGCGCCGGAGCGAGTACCAGGTGGCTCCGAGGTACACGAGGAGCAGCACGATCGAGACCGGCACGGATGCGACTGCGAGGGAGTGGCGGTCGGGATCGCCGCTCCAGCCGGGGATCGCGGGGATCAGGAAGAGGAGAACGGCGAAAGCGACGAGACAGAGGGACATGAAGCTCGACCGCCGGTCGAGCTCTCCGTCCCCGCCGAACGCGAGCGAGAAGCCGAGGACGAGCAACAAGTTGCCGACGACGCTACCCGTGAGCGAGCCGCGCACGACCTCCGTCAGCCCGTCGTGCACGGCGAAGAGCGCGATGATCAGCTCGGGCGCATTGCCGAAGGTGGCGTTGAGGAAGCCGCCGATCCCGGGACCCGTGTGGTGGGCCGCGTGCTCCGTCGCCTCCCCGATCAGCCAGGCCAGCGGGATGAGGGCCAGCGCGGAGAGGACGAAGAGCTCGATGTCGCCAAGACCCGCGTGGTCGAGGATGACGACGAGTGGCCCGAGAGCGAGGAGCGCGAAGAGGATTTTGCGGACCAAGGCCGGGGGACCCTAACGTTCGCCCTCCAGTGATCGACGCGGTGCTCTTCGACTGGGGCGATACGCTCTTTCGGTTCGTCTACGACGAGGCGCTCCTCGAAGCGGGGTGGGAGGCCGGCCTCGCCGCGATCGGGCGAGACGGCCTGCCCGGGCACGAGGACTCGGCCGCCCGCTTTCGGGAGCGCTACTTCCCGCTCCTCTGGGAGCCCGGCTCGCTCGAGGAGATCGAGTACCCGGAGCTCGTCCGCGAGTGCCTCGGGAGCCTCGGGGCCCAGGTGGACGAGGACGAGCTCGAGCGCTTCCTCGAGGCCGAGCACGCGGCCTGGGAGCCCGCCCGCCTGATCGGCGACTCGACGCACGCCCTCCTCGACGTCCTCCGCGACCGCGGGCTCAAGACGGGGCTCGTCTCGAACGCGTTCGATCCTCCGGCTCTCCTGCACCGCGACCTCGAGCAGATGGGGCTCGGCGAGCGGCTCGACGTGGCCGTCTTCTCCTCCGAGACCGGCAAGCGGAAGCCGCACCCCGCGATCTTCGAGGAGGCGCTCGGCCGCCTCGGCGTCCAGGCCGGCCGCGCGGTCTTCGTCGGCGACCGCCGCTTCGAGGACATGCGCGGGGCGAAGGAGCTCGGGATGGCCACCGTCCAGGCGTTCTGGTTCCGCGCCGACGACGACGAGCGCGGGCTCGATCCGGACTTCGAGGCGTTCACGCCGATGGATGTCCTCAACGTCGTCCGCCGGCTCAGCGGCGAGCTCTAGAGCGCCGGGTCGAACCGGCGAGGCAAAGAGCCAGACGGGCTCGCCGGCGGCCGGATCTCCGTCCGCCGGCGAGCCGAGCCGCCCCGATGCGGGGCCGGTCGTCCGGCTTCGCGTTCGCGACGGCCGAGATCGGGACAACCAACGCGAGAAGCACGAGGTAGCACCGATCCTGTGCCTCCGTGCGGCTTACACCCGGTTACCGGGCGTGTCAAGTCTTGCGGGGCGTATGAACCTCACCCACAATCCAGACTGGATGCAACGGCGATTGCCGATCGTTCAAGAGCTTCCCCTCCGGCCACAGGACGAGACCGAATGTCGTCGCTGCGGGGTTCACTGCGACAAGGTCGTCTACCCGGCTGCGTGCGTCACGCGCGCCTGTCCGTTCGTCTATGCGTACGAGGAGTGGGGGCACACGTACATCGGGTGCATGCAGAAGGTCTACGACGTCGAGATCGACCTCGACGCACTCCATCAGGCGCAGAAGCGCAAGGGTGGGTTCGGCGCGGTGAAGACCGTGCGCCAGCCGCTCCCGATGTGCAAGGCCGAAGTGGCCACGTGCTACGAGCACCGGGCCGACGAGCTCGGCTGCGTCAACCCCGAGTTCTTCGAGCTCCCGCGCGGGAAGCCGTCTTTCCGCGTGGTCGAGCAGCAGCCTTCCGACGAGCCGGCGTAGCGCCCTGCACGCCGAGCGCGTGCAGGTCCCGCAGCTTCTGGATCTCGTTCGCATCCGGTCCGTGCCCGTCGGGGCCAGGGACTTCGAGAATCGTCGGCAGCCCCTGAAGTTTCGGGTGGCCGAGGAAGACGCTCATGCCTGCGGCGATCTCGCCCTCTCCGAGGTTCGCGTGGCGGTCGCGGTTCGAGCCGAGGGCCGCGGCGGCGTCGTTCACGTGCAGCGCGCGAAGCCGGTCGAGCCCGATCCGCCTCTCCACCTCGTCGATGCAGGCGTCGAGCGCTGCGCGGTCGGTCACGTCCGTGCCCGAGACCCAGAGATGGCAAGAGTCGAGGCAGATGCCGAGGCGCGGGTGACCGTCGAGGCGCTCGACCAGGACGGCGAGCTCGTCCACCGAGCGGCCGATCGTCCCGCCGGCTCCCGCTGAGTTCTCGATCAGGAGCCACGTGGTGTCGGAGCAGCGCTCGAGCGCGCGCTCGAGGGCGGGGACGACGTGCTCGAGCCCGGCCTCGAAGCCCGCGCCGAGGTGCGAGCCGACGTGGAAGACGACGCCGTCGGCTTCGATCGCGCACGCGACGTCGACGGTGTTCATGAGGGTCGTGACCGACTTCTCGTAGATCTCCTCGTCCGGCGTGGCGAGGTTGACGAGGTAGAGCGCATGGCAGACGACGCCCGTGATCCCCGCCTCGGCGCGCCGCTCCTTGAAGCGCTCGAAGTTCGCCGAGTCGTGGTTCGTCGGCCGCCAGGTGCGCGGGCTCTGCGTGAAGATCTGGACGGATTCGCCGCCGATCGCCTCGATGCGGTCGATGGCCGTGTGAATCCCGCCTGAGGTCGAGACATGGGCGCCCGGGATCACCCGACTACCATAGCCGCGTGCCACCGGTCGTCCGCTTCGCGCCGAGCCCGACGGGGCTCCTGCACATCGGAGGCGTCCACACGGCGCTCTTCAACTGGCTCTACGCCCGCCACGAGGGGGGCGAGTTCCGCCTGCGGGTCGAGAACACCGACACGAGCCGCGAGGTCGCGGAGGCGTCCGAGCAGATCATGGAGTCGCTGCGCTGGCTCGGGCTCGACTGGGACGGCGAGGTCACGTACCAGCTCGACCGCATGGAGCGCTGCAAGGAGGAAGCCCGGCGCCTCGTCGAGCAGGGCACAGCCTACGAGGACGAGGGCGCGATCCGGATCCGCATGCCCGACGAGGGCTCGACCGCCTGGGACGATCTCGTGCGCGGCCACATCGAGGTCCCGAACGAGAAGCTCGAAGACCTCGTCGCCGTCCGCGCGGACGGGCGGCCGACCTACAACTTCGCCTCGCCGGTCGAGGACTGGCTCGACGGGATCACCCACGTCATCCGCGGCGAGGATCACATCTCGAACACGCCGAAGCAGATCCGCGTGCTCGTGGCCCTCGGCGCGCGGCTGCCTGCCTACGCGCATCTCGGCAACATCTACGGGCCGGACGGCAAGAAGCTCTCCAAGCGCCACGGCGCCGTCTCGGTCGAGGAGTTCCGGACGGCCGGCTACTACGCGCCCGCGCTCCTCAACTACCTCGCGCTCCTCGGGTGGAGCTACGACGACCGCACCGAGATCTTCAGCCGTGACGACCTCATTCGACTGTTCACCCTCGAGCGCGTGGGAGCGAGCCCTGCCGTCTTCGACTACGACAAGCTCGATCATCTGAACGGGCTCTACCTGCGCGCGCTCGCGCCGGACGAATTCACGGACGCGCTTTCGACCTGGCTCCGAGAGCAGGGCTACGAGTGGGACGACGAGCTCGTGCGCAGGGCCGCGCCGCTCGTCCAGGAGAAGATCGGGACCTTCGGCGAGTTTCCCGCCTTTGCCGGGTTCTTCTTCGAGCGCGTGGCCCCTGATCCATTGCTCCTCGACGGATCGGGACCGCTGCTCGCCGAGGCGCGCTCGACGCTCGCGGACGTCGAGCCGTTCGACTCCGAGCGAATCGAGGCGGCGCTTCGGGAGCTCGCCGAGCGGCAAGGGCTGAAGCCGCGGCAGGCGTTCCAGCCCATCCGCGCGGCGGTCACGGGCTCGAACGTCTCACCGGGGCTCTTCGAGTCGATCGAGCTCCTCGGCCGCGAGGAGACCCTCGCCCGGCTCGACGCAGCGGAGGCGTCCTAGGCTTCTGCCGCGACCGTCGTCAGGCGGCTAGGCGAGCCGGGCTTGCCCGGCTGAGAGCCGCCGCCGCCCAGAGCGGCTAGGGCCTGTAGAGGATGAAGCCGCCGGCGAAGAGGGCGAGCCCGGCGGCCCACACCGGCCAGGCGACGAGGACGGCGCCGGCGGTGAAGAGGAAGGCGCCGCCGAGGATGAGCACCGTCGCGACGATGGCCGTCCACGAAGCGCCTTCGTGCTCCGTCTGGCGCCGGCGCGGGAGCTCCGGCTTGGCCTCTGCGAGGGCATTCGTTCTTTCCAAGGCACGCAGCCGCGCGAGCCGCACGCGGAAGAGCGAGCCGCGCCATTCCGGCAGCAGCGGCTCGATGCCCTCCGCCTCGTCGATCTCGACCGCGTAGGCGACCTCGGCCGTCGCATCGCGCGCTTCGGTCAGCGCGGCGACGAGCTCTTCGTGGAGATCCTCGGCCGTCGGCGGTGGCTCGATCCCGACCGCGAGCTCTGCGCCCGCGTGGAGCGAGTACTGCAGGCCGGGGAGCTCGTCCGAGTGTTCCTCCACGAGCACGCCGGCTGGGCTCTCGGCGATGCGCTCGAGGCGGGTCAAGGCCGTCCCGACGCGCTCCCAGAGATCCGTGACGGCTGCCGAATAGGTCTGCCGTCCGCCGGTCCGAACGGAAGGTTCCATGCGCTGTCTCATCATACGCCGTTCCCTCAGCCGCGAAGAACCGAACGCGAGCTCGAGGCGGCCGGCTCGGACGGTGCCGGCTCGGAGGTCGCCTTCCTGAGCTCCTGGTCGGCGAGGACGTGCTGCTTCCAGCGGAGGGTGCGCAGCATGACGGCGATGAAGCCGAAGCCGAGGACGACGTTCACCGCGGTCGTGACGAGCTGCATGCCGACGCTGAAGCCGAGCACCGTGCTCGCGGCTGCAGTTCCGCTGAACGCGTAGACGAGCACGGCCTGCTGGGTGCCGGCGCCGCCCGGCGTGAAGGGCAGGAGCGTCGAGAGACCCTGGACGACGAGCACGGTCACCGTCGCCTCCACGCTCGCCGGGATGTGGAACGCCTCGAGGAAGAAGTACACGGCCGCGCCACGCGCCAGCCAGCTCGCCGCCTGCCAGGTGACGACTCCCGTGAGGAAGGCGCGGCGGTCGTGGAGGATGGCGAAGCCCTGGGCCAGCTTCTCCCCGAACTGCGCCACGTGGTGCGAAGCCCAGGACAGCCCGATGATGATCAGGCCGATCAGCACGCAGCCGATGAAGGCGGCGATCACCGGGTGGCGGACGACGAATGCCCAGTCGAAGGCGGGCAGGGCTGGGAGGTCGGGCAGCCCCGGAAGGATTCCCAGCTTGAGCGCCCAGAGAAAGAGGATCGACGAGACGACGAAGTCGAACAGCGTCTCGACGACGAGGCTCGAGGCGAGCGTCGGATAGCTCGAGTCGTCCACCTGGCGCCTGACGAGGTAGAGCTTGACCAGGTCGCCGCCGCGTGCGGGTGCCAGCGAGTTGACGCCGACCCCGGCCATGTAGGAGCCGAACACGCCCCAGTAGGGGACCTCCGACTCCGGATACGACGATCTCAGGATGTTCTGCCACGCCCGTCCTCGCAGGAGGAGCTTCAGGACGTGCAGCGAGACGGCGAGCAGGAGCGGCCAGAAAGCGACCGACGCGATCGTGTCGAAGAACGCCTGGCAAGCGTCGAGAAAGCCCCTGACATCGTCCACTCACTGAATGTAGCGGGGACCGGGCCGATCGAGGCTTGCGGACAACCCGGTTATACGATTGCGCGGAGGATGAAGACACGACGGGGACGCCCCCGCGAGCGACTGCTCGAGCTCGACGACGTCGAAGAGCGGCTGAAGCCCTTCGGCCGGCGGTACCTCGGCGTCCGCGAGGTTCCGCTCGACTCGCTCGTCGGCACCGACAGTCGCGGAAGCTCGTTCACCCGGGACTTCCGGCCGCTTCACTCCTTCAGCCGCGACCGCATGCGCTCTCTCGAGGCCGCGTTCGCCGAAGGCGCCTTCCCGCCCATCGTGGCCGTGAAGCTCGGCGAGACCTACTTCGTCATCGACGGCCACCACCGAGCTGCGCTCGCACGTCGCTCGGGTGCGGAGATGATCGACGCGGACGTGACCGAGCTCATTGCGCGCGTACCGCTCCCGGCCGGGGCTGACATGCTCGACGTCGTCCTGGGTCAGCTCGAGCGGATTTTCCTCGAGGACAGCGGGCTGGCGGAGGCGCATCCCGGCGTCCGCATCCCTGTCAGCCGTCCCGCGCACTACCTCGAGCTCCTCGAGAACGTGCAGGTGCACGGGTACCACAGGATGAAGGGGTTCGAGCGCGTGCTGGACGACGCCGAGATCGCAGCCGACTGGTACGAGTCGATCTGGAAGCCCACGATCGCCGCCGCCGACCGGCTCCACCTGACCCGCGCGTACGAGGACGCGCCGGCCGGTGACCTCTTCCTGATGCTGCACCGCCATCGCCGCGACGGCTTCCCCCGGGTCGGTTGTCCGCACCTCGCGCAGACCGTCGTCTCGGTGATCGGAGACGGTGGGAGCCGCCGCCGGCTGCGCTTGCCGGGCCGCGCGCGCCGTTAGGCCGCTCGCCCCGTTCCGCTTTGACCTCGAGCTGGTCGCTCGGGCGCGTAGGGGCGCTGTGTGGAAGGAAACTCGCTCGCGAACCGTGACGGCGGTCAGGTCACGAGTCGATAGACAAGCCAGCCGATCGCAAACCAGGCGACGCCCGCAACGGGGATGAGCAAGACGACGACGGCTCCGAGCTTGCTGCGTGCGGCCGTCTCGTGCTCGGGATCGAGCGGGACTCGCTCGTGCGACTGCGTTGCGGCGTCCGAGAGCTTCGTTCGAAGGGCAATCGCCTGTCGCCAGACTGCGAATCGCTCCACACCCACATTCTGGAAGACCACCAGGACGGCAGCAATCGTCCTTTTTGGGGGGCGGATGACGGAATTCGCCTGCTCCACGACCGAGACGAAAGCATATGGCCGGCCTCAGTTATGAGGTGGAGAACGCGGGGTGTCTTTGCGGTGATCGGGCGGCGCCTCGACTACGGCTGGCCCGGAGGCACGACCACCGTCTCGGTCTCCGTCACCACGACCGTGTCGGTGACGACGACGGTCTCCGGCTGTGTGACGACCTCGGTCTCCGTGACAGTCACCGGCTGGGTCACGGTCACGACGCTGGTTTCGGTGTCGTGCAAGACGTGAGTCAGGGTGCTGTTGCGCACCTCCGTCACCATCTCGGTATCCGTCAGTGAAGGGCCGGTCACCGCAACCGTGCTGACCCCCCCGGGTCCCGTCACCGTGCGAAAGACTCGCACCGGGACGAGCTTCGTCGTTCCCGCCTTCGTCCGGGTGACCGCCACCGTCCTCGTTCCCCCTGGGCCGGTGATGGTCACGAGTCGCGCTCCGTTGTCCTGGGCGGCAGCGCCCTCCTGTGGCACGACTGCGTACGCGACGACGAGGCCGAGTATCCCGGTTGCAAGGGCTGCAACGGAAAGGATCGCAGCCCGCAGCGGGCCGGGGGTACGGAGAAGCGCGACGAGCCTGCCGACGATCACCTCACCGAGGAACAGTCGCACCCCCTGGGTGGGGAGCCCGGCCCTTCGGGCACGCGCCGCAAACGCTCCGACGTGCACGCCGGTGGGCAAGGGGGCGCGGCGGGTTCGCCTGGCTGCCGCGATTGCCCTCTCCAGCTCTCGGCTGTCCATCCTGGAGCGTCCTTCGATGCCGAGACGCCGGGCCTCTTCGTAGAGCGTCGATCGCGGCTCCGGCCGCGTTGGCCCGGAGGTCGAGCCGTGGAACCACGTGAAGAGGCGCCTCATTCGCCCGCACCGGGGTGCTCAGGCAAGAGCGGAATGCCTCTCGATGAAAATGCTTGCCGCAACGACGCCGCTGAAACTGTTCTATTGCCCGAAGAAGAGTGATCGCCTCGAGCAGGAGCGAGGATTGTAGCGCGGTCGGCGTTGGGGCGCGGGGGCCGGAGCGGGCGCGCGCGCCGGCGCTTTATCCCTCGACCTGTACTGGAGGGTTCCCCGTGCCGGAAACCCGCCAATTTGAACGGCGTTCCGGCGCGCTGGCAACCTTAACTCTCATTCCGAGGTTGAGTCTTCGTCGCGTACGGCTCCCGATCAGCGCGACGACGACCGCCTGCGACGCGCCCCGGACGCCGTGCTGCTGACCGCCCCGACCCGGCCGACGGGGGCCTGGCCGATTTGACAGTCCCCGGACCATCCGTAAGTCTGCCCGGGGGAGGTTCTGAACGAGCGTACGTTGGGAAGACCGAAGTGATCACGAGCTAGACCGGCTAGCGCGTGGTGGAGCGAGACCGAGCACGGAAGAGATGCGGGGTTGAATACGATCAGCTGCCAACGGGGGGGTCGCGCGGCGATCCAGGAGTCGGGCACTTGGATGGCCCGGCTTCTGCTTGTGATGTCGCTCATGGCGCTCCTCTGGGCGTTCGCCTTCGTGGCCGAGTCGCGTGCGGACAGCCTCGCGGACGGCCTCGTAACCGCCTCCGATGAGATGAGCGACGTGCTCGATCCGGAGTCGTCGACCGCTCCTGTCGATGCAACCGCTCCCGGCGATGCGACGCAGACCGATGCGACCGCTCCCGGCGATGCGCCCCCGCCGGTCGATCCCGCCACGTCCGTCGACCCGGTCGATCCCGCTCCGCCCGTCGACCCGGTCGATCCCGCTCCGCCCGTCGACCCGGTCGATCCGGTCCCGCCGGTCGATCCCGCTCCGCCCGTCGACCCGGTCGATCCGGCCCCGCCGGTCGATCCGGTCCCGCCCGTCGATCCGGTCCCGCCGGTCGCGGTTCCTCCCACCGAGCCGACACCCCCGCCCACAGCTCCGACTCCGACGACCGGTCATTTACCGGACGAGGGATCCGGAATCACGTTCCCACCGACCGACGTGCCCGGAACCGGCGCCGGCGAATGGGCGCCCGGCGCCTCGCCGGCGGCGGCCGGCACGCCGCTTCGTCTCCTCGGCAGTCTCGGAATGACTCCAACGGCCGCCCCGCCCGACGGGAACGGATCGGCTTCGTCCGGCGGCCAGTCGGGCGTCCAGAAATCAGTCCCGTCCAGCCCGGCACCCCAGGCTCCCTGGAGCCCGCGCCCCGGCAAGCCCGTCGGAGGTTTCGCGGGCGGCGGTGTCTTCGGGGGATCGACGGGCGGCGCCGGGAGCGGCGGCGCGCCCATGGTGCTCGCCGGCTTGATCGGCTTGCTTGGGCTTTGGCAGTTGTTCGGAAGCCGCCTTTCGACGAGCACGACCCCGCTCCACGGCGCGGCCCCCGCGTTTCAGCTGAAGCGACCCGGATAGCCCCTCCATCGCTGGTTTCGTGCCTGCTGCGAGGTAGACGCATGCAGGGGACGCGGAATTCAAATGACGAGGGAGGTCAACGGTGTTGCGCTTTGTTGGAACAGAGGAAAGAGGATCAGAGGGACTGAGAGTCGAGAGCTTGAGCACACGACTCAAGCTCAGCGTCAACCCCATCAGGCGGCGGGTACAGGGGCGAGGAGTGGCGAGCGAGCTTGTGTCGGAGCGCTGGACCCCTTCTGACGAGGTTCGGATCGAGCTCGAGCGCAGTCGGCGATTCGGTCGGCAGTTCGCGCTCGTGTGCCTTTCGTCCCGCCGCCGGATCGAGGATCCTTGGACGCACGTCCGCGCACTCGCGCACGAATTGAGCTCGCTCCTGAGGCGGGTGGATCGCGTGTGGATCGATGGGCCCTGCGTCTACATGCTTCTGCCGGAGTGCAATCGCACGATGGCCGAAGCGATGCTCCTCCGGATCCGTGAGCCCCTGGCACGGATGGCGGGTGAGGACGCTCCCCCGGAGGCCTCCCTCGCGGTCTTCCCCGAGGACGGCCTGACCAAGGGCGCGTTGTTCAGCTCTCTCATCACCGACCGAAGGACTTCGAGCCTGGACGCGAAGCGGCGGAGCGTACCGACGGCGTGATCACCGGCGAGCTCAGAGCCGGGACTGCCCGGAGAGATCAGGTGAGCCGCCGCTACCTGGTCTGCAAGCGCGCCTTTGATCTCGGCGTCTGCATCTGGCTGCTTCCGGTGGTCGGCGTCATCATGCTGCTGGTGGCCTTGGCCATCCGGCTCGACTCGCCGGGCCCTGTTCTGATCGCGCAGGAGCGAACCGGGAGGGACGGGCGGCGATTCCGAATGTTCAAGTTCCGGACCATGGTCCGGAACGCCGAGGAGCTCAAGGCCGGGCTTCAGCACCTGAACATCCTGCCGCCGCCGGACTTCAAGATTCCCAACGACCCGCGGATCACCCGTGCGGGCCGGGTCTTGCGACAGACCAGTCTCGACGAGCTGCCCCAGCTGCTGAACGTCCTTCGCGGTGACATGTCGCTCGTCGGCCCTCGGCCGACGTCCTTCGAGCCGAGGACGTACAGCCTCTGGCACACCCGTCGGCTCGAGGTCGCCCCTGGAATCACCGGGCTGTGGCAGGTGAAGGGTCGCAACCTCACCACCTTCGACGAGAGGCTCCGACTCGACATCGAATACATCGAGCACCAGTCGTTCTGGTTCGATTTGAAGATCCTCCTCCAGACGGTGCCGGCAGTCTTCCGGCGCTCGGGCGAGTAGTGATGTCTGCGAACCTCCCGACCGACGTGGTTCGGCGAGGGAACGCCCCGGGCCGATCACCCGGCACCGGCGCCTCTTCTGTCGATCGGCATCCTGCCCCGACGGCCGCAGGAGCCAACGCGGTTCCTTCGGCTCTCGCCCGGACACTCTCTGTTCTCGAGCAATCCGACATCCGGTGGGCGCTACTGCGCGGCGAAGCGGAGCTCGGCTCGCCCGGAGGAGACGTCGACGTCCTCGTTGCCACGGGTGATTTCCCGCGTCTCGAAGGCGAACTCACGCAGCTCGGATACGGACGCCTGCGTCGCCGCGGCCACGGGCCGCACACATTTTTCCTCGCATACGACGTTTCGGAGGACCGCTGGGTCAAGCTGGACGTCGTCGACGACCTCGCGTACGGCCGCCACCAGGAGATCACGCTCGACGGTGCGGCCGGCTGCTTGGAGCGGCGGCGTCGGTCGACCGACGGTCTCGTGCTTCTCGCCCCGGACGACGAGTTCTGGACGCTGCTCCTGCACTGTCTTCTCGACGGCGGCGGCTTTCCGTCGAGGCATCGCAGGACCTTGCTCGCGCTCGTCGATCGCGCCGACGCGCGCGGCCCGCTTGCGCAGATCATCGACCGAGCGGTCCCCGAGGACGTGCGCGCCGATGCGCTCCTCCGCATGGCGAAAGCGGAAGACTGGGACGCGCTCGAGGGCGTAGCACCGTTCATGCGGGCCCGCTGGTCCGGTCGCTTTCGACTGACCACGAGGGCGAGAGCGCTGCGAAACAGGACGTTGCGCCGAGTCGGACGAATACCGCCTTTCTGCGGCCCTGGACTCTCGGTCCGCGTGCGACCGGCAGAGTTCGAGCTCGCCGCGGACATGGCCGGCCGTTGGCCCTTGCCTCGCCGGTCGCTGCGGCTGGAAGGGTCCGCCGTTGCGGTGCTCCGGACACTCGCGCTCACACGCTGGCATGCGGCCCGGGGACGTCTGGTTCTCGTCTCGAGCCCCCGGCGGTTGCCCGTGTCGCGGCTGCTCGAGCGGCTCGTGGGCGGGAGTGACCTCGACGCCCTGGGCGTCTCGGTGCACGCGTCCGCGCAAGAGGCCACAGCCGAGATCTGGCGGCGCTATGTGGAGAGGTCCAGCGGGTGAGCGTCGCCGGCCCCGTAGCGAAGGCTCCGACGAGCGATGCCGGCACTCTCGACTTTGACCTCCACGGCCTCGCGGCGATCCGGACAGTCGGCGCGACGCCTGCCGAAGCGGCTGCGCTCAGACGTCAGCTCGGACCGCTCCAGGTGGTCGTCGACCGGGCGCCCGACCTCGTGGTTCGGTTCGTCGATCGCAACGAGCGATCCTCACGGCTTCGCTACATCGGCCTGGACGACGCCGCTTTCACGGACGATGCGTTTCTCGTTCTGCGCAGCAGGCACAAGTCGTCGGCGCGAGTCCGGATCGACTTCAGGCAGATCGGCGGCCCGACGGAGATCGTCTGCGAGCGCGGACTCGCGGCCGTTCCGCTGCTGATCCCGATCCTGAATCTGACGCTGCTCGCGAAGGGAATCCTGCCACTGCACGCGTCCGCGTTCGTCCACGAGGGCACCGGCGTCGTCGCCACGGGGTGGTCGAAGGGCGGGAAGACGGAAGCGCTCCTCGCGTTCGGCGCTCGAGGGGCGGAGTACGTCGGCGACGAGTGGGTCTACGTCCCGGCGAGCGGTGCTCGGGTCTACGGGATACCGCAGCCCATCCGGGTCTGGCAGTGGCAACTGCGGCAACTGCCGGAGTACGCGCGGCTGCTCCGAACCGGCGAGCGCGCCCGGCTGAAGGCACTCGATGTGCTGGCCGGAGCCGAGCGTGTCCTCCAGCCCCTGGACGGAAGGCTCGCGGCGCTCGTCAAACGACAGCGGTACGTCGATGTGGCGCCCGAACGCCTCTTCGGCCGGCTCGGGCCGATGTCCGCGCCGTTCGATCGGCTCTTCTTCCTCATGAGCCACGAGAGCAGCGAAGTGGTCGTCGAGCCGGCGGACCCGCTTGAGGTCGGCCGCCGCATGGCGTTCTCGCTTCGGCACGAGAGCCTCGATCTCCTCGCGGCCTACCTGAAGTTTCGCTTCGCATTCCCGGACGCTTCGAGCCACGTCATCGACCACGCCGCGGGGCTGGAGCGCGACGCTCTTTCGCACTCCCTCGCCGGCAAGCCCGCGTTCCTCGTCCGCCATCCCTACCCGGTGTCGCTTGGCGCGCTCTTCGATTCCATGAGGCGGTGCTGCGAGTGACGCAGACGCCCGCTTTGCAGACTGTCGCTCGCGAAGCCTCGCTGCAGGCGTCGCGGCGCATCGACTGGAGATTCCTCCTCCCGACGCCCGACCTCGGCCGGGTCGCGTGCATCGGTGTCACCGACGCCGACCTCCTCGAATCGCTCGAGCTCTTCAGCGCAGCGCTGAAGCTGGCGGACTCGGCCAGGGGGGAGGACCTCGATGCCTCCTACGACACCGTCGTCCTTCGGAATCCACCTCGCGAGGTCATCGAGGCCGGCTCACGCCTGCTGCGGCCGGGCGGCTGGCTCTACCTCGAAGTCGAGAGCTCGAACTCGTCGAACGCACCCGGCGCCCCGCGTTCCATTCGCGGATGCGCGCGAGAGCTCAGACGATTCGGATTGGTGGACGTCAGCAGCTACGCGCACTGGCCCGACTTCGCATCGTGTCGTGCGATCGTCCCCCTCGACGAGGTGAGCGCCGTGCGTCATGGGTTGGCGCGCGGATCGACGAACGGCGGCTGGTTGTTGACACGACTGGCTCCGGTTTTGGCGGCGACCCGGCAGCTCGGCCTGTTCGTCCCCTGCGCAAGCGCGATCGGGCGCCGGCCCGAGCAGGGTGAGAAAACGCCGTGAATGCGATCCTTTCGCGCGTCGAGACGCTGCGGGGCGAGGGCCGCCTCGAGGGCTTCGCTCTTGGCAAGAGCCCCTCTTGCGTCCTCTTGACCCCGCGCTTTCGAACGTCGCGACACGTCGTCGTTCTCCTCATTCCGAGCGGCGCGGGTGAGCCGAAGCTCGTCGTGAAGGTTCCGCGGCTTCCGGGCGACGGCGACGGCATCGCGCACGAAGCGCGGGTTCTGACCTCCCTTCGGGAAAGGAGCGCGGCGGCGAGCGAGTCGATTCCCAAAGTCGTCGCCTATGAAGACGGCGACCACCCTGTGCTCGTCGAGACCGCTCTCGTCGGGCAGCCGATGACCCGCCGGGTGCTCCGTGCCGATCCCGTGCGCTGCACCGACACCGTTGTGAGCTGGCTCATGAGCCTGCCGCGGAGCGACCGCGACGGGACGTCGTTCGACAGGCTCATCGTCGAGCCGCTCCGTGCGTTCTCCGAGTCCTTTCCCGAGGCGGCCGGCGAGCGAGATCTCGTGTCCCGGACGCTCGAGATCGTCGAACCGCTTCGCGACACGTCGTTGCCTCGCGTCTTCGAGCATGGCGACCTCAGCAACCCGAACTTGATCCTCCTCTCCTCCGGGCGCGTCGGGGTGGTCGACTGGGAGCTCGCGGAGGAGGAGGGATTCCCGCTCCACGACCTCAGCTTCTTCCTCGCGTTTGCGACGTCTGCGCTTCGGCGCACGCCGACCGTGGAGGAGTACGTCGCCGCTTTTCGCGACGCCTTCTTCGGCCGAGCGGGCTGGGCCCGATCGAGGGTGCTCGCCTACGCCGACAGGCTCGAGTTGGACACGGCGGTGCTCGCACCGCTCTTCCTCGCGTGCTGGGCCCGTTACACGGCCGGCCTCGCAGTGCGAATCGCGGACGACCGCTCGGGCCTCGACGAGGCCGGAGCCACCTGGGTGCGCCACAACCGCTACTACCGGCTTTGGAGCCACGCTCTCGAGAACCTGGGAGATCTGGCGTGGGCGCGCTGAGAGGCGGATTCACGGTTGCCCTGATCGGGCCGGACGGGGCGGGGAAGACGACGGTCGCCCGGGCCCTCGAGGAGGCATTGCCTTTCCCGGTGGAGTACCTCTACATGGGCGTCAATCCCGATTCGAGCAACCATCTCCTCTTCACCACGCGGGCCGTGCACGCCCTCCGCAGGCGCCGCGGGGCCCGCCCGGACACGGCCGGACCGCGCGAGCCGCAGGAGACGGAAGCCGTCGCCTCCAAAGGGTTCGCCCGCCGCAACCTTCGCTCGGCGCGCTCCTTCGCCCGCCTGGCCAACCGCCTCGCCGAGGAGTGGCACCGCGCGTTTCTCGCGTGGCTCCACCGTCGCCGCGGAGAGGTCGTGGTCTTCGACCGGCACTTCTTCGCCGACTACTTCGCGTACGACATCGCAGCGAAGCCACGACGCACCGCGAGCAGGCGCTTGCACGGCTTCATCCTCTCGCGTCTCTACCCGAAGCCGGACCTCGTCATCTACCTCGACGCACCGGCCGAGATCCTCTTCGAGCGCAAGGGGGAAGGAACCGTCGAGTCCCTGGAGCGGCGGCGGCGAGAGTATCTCGAGCTCGGCCAGGTCCTGGACGGCTTCGCCGTCGTCGACGCGAGCCGCTCCGTCGAGGCGGTGACCCGCGACGTTGCCGCCGAGATCGAGGCGTACTCCCGAGGTCGGGCCGCGGTGCGAGAAGGGGTCGGCTCGTGAGCCGGCGCGTATTGGTCACCGACGCCCGCCGCGGGGCGGCAGTCGCGATGATCCGCTCGCTCGGGCGGAGTGGAGCCGAGGTGATCGCAGCCGACTCGGAAGCGCGCAGCGCCGGCTTCTATTCCCGGCATGCCACGGATCGCCTGCGCTATCCGTCGCCGCGGACGGATCCGGAAGGCGCCGTCCGCACGCTCCTGCGCGCCGTCGAGCAACGCGGCGTCGATCTCATCGTCCCCTGCGGCGACGAACTGACGCTTCTGCTGTCGGAGGAACGCGAGCGGTTCGCCGACACGTGTGCGCTCGCTCTGCCCGACAGGGATTCCTACTCGACGACGCAGGACAAGCTTGCGACCATCGAGCTCGCCCGGGAGCACGACGTACCCGTGCCCGGGACGACCGTCGTCTCGAGCGTCGACGAGGCCCGCGACGCGGCCCGCTCGCTCGGCTGGCCGGTCGTCCTGAAGCCGAGGGCCTCCAGCAGCCGGCCCGGCACCGATGTCGTCGAGCACCATGAGGTGACCTACGCCGAGGACGCGGCCTCGCTCGACGCGGAGGTAGCCCGCGCGGAGGGCCGCTACGACATCCTGCTCCAGGAGTACTACCGGGGTGAGGGCCACGGAGTCGAGCTGCTGCTCCACCGCGGCCGTCCGCTCGCCGCATTCCAGCATCGCCGCCTGCACGAGGTTCCGATCACCGGGGGCGCGAGCTCGTTCCGCGAGAGCGTCGGCCTGGATCCCACGCTCTACGCGTACTCGACGCGCTTGCTGGCCGCCCTCGAATGGACGGGTTTGGCGATGGTGGAGTTCAAGGTCGGGAAGGACGGCCCGAAGCTCATGGAGATCAACGGCCGGGTCTGGGGCTCGCTCCCCCTTGCCGTCAAGAGCGGCGTCGACTTCCCGGCCCGGATGGCCGAGCTCTACCTGGCGGGCCCACCGAAGAACGGAGGGGCGCCGGCTACGGCCTACCGGCTCGGTGTCCGTTCGCGCAACCTCGATCTCGAGGTCGTGTGGATCGCGTCCACGTTGCGCGGCCGGCAGGGTCGGCGGCTCGTTTTCGTGCCCCGCCGGCGAGAGGGTTTCGAGGCGGCTATCCGGCTGCTCAATCCGAAGGATGGGTTCGACATCCTCTCGCGGGAGGATCCGCGCCCGGGCATGGCCGAGCTCGCAGGAATCGTCGCCAAGCTTCGTCGGAAGGCTCGACGGTGAGCGGAAAGGGCTTCGTCCGCCGCTCCGCGCTCGCCGCCACGCGGACTAAGGCGTTCGGTTCGTTCGTGGGTGCACTCGAGCGACTTCTGCCCGAGCGGCCGGGCCGGCTCGGCATTCTCACGTACCACCACGTCGCCGACCCGGCCCGTTCGCCGCGGCTCTATCCCGGCCTCTTCACCGACCCGTTGGAGTTCGCGGCCCAGATGGACTTCCTCGTGTCACGCTACCGGCCAGTCTCGCTGAACGAGCTGCTCGGTGCACGGCGGGGAGACCATGCGCTTCCGCTCCGCTCCGTGCTCGTCACCTTCGACGATGGCTACCGCAACTTTGCTGACCACGCCTGGCCGATCCTCCGACGCCTCGGCATCCCAGCCACGCTTTTCATCCCCACGGCCTATCCGGGGAACCCGGGACAAGTTTTCTGGTGGGATCGCCTCTACAGCGCCCTCAGCTCGACAGACGCGGAGGTGATCGAGACCCCGGACGGAGACCTTCGGCTCGCGTCGAGCGCGGAGCGCCTGGACGCCTACCGAACGGTTCGGGAGAGAGTGAAATCGCTCCCGCACGAGGAGGGAATGGCGCTCGTGGACGAGGTCTGCGAGACGCTCGGCGCTCCTCAGGCGCGATCCGACGTCCTCGGGTGGCCGGACCTGCGCCGGCTCGCGGCCGAGGGCGTCGACCTCGCTCCACACTCGCGAACTCACCCGCTGCTCGACAAGGTTCCGATCGAGGCCGCGCGAGCGGAGATCCTGGGATCTCTCGAGGACCTCGAGCGCGAGGTCGGAAGAGGATCCCGGGTGTTCGCCTATCCGGGCGGCGGAGAAAGCCCCGAGGTCGTGCGCATCCTCGAAGACGAAGGCTTCGAGCTCGCGTTCTCGACCAGGCGGGGCACGAACGACATTCGCACGGCCGACTGGCTGCGCCTTCGGCGCATCAACGTCGGGCATGCGTCCGCTGTGCCGCTCCTGCACGCCCAGCTTCTGTCCGGGTGGCCGCGGCCCACAACCGACAAGGGAGGCTCAAGAAGACCAAGAACGGTCAGACGCGCACACAGTGCTTCGAACAGCTAGGTTTGCGAGCCGGGCCGTGTCCAGGCGTCACGACCGAGCCCGCTTGCAGACAAGCCCAGACCTGCGGAAAGGGAGAGTGAATGAAGGTCAGAACAATCCTCGCTGCGTGCATGATCCTGTGCGGCCTCGCAGCCGCCCTCGTCGTCCCCGCCATGGTCCGTGCGGACACGGGTCACCGGGACGGCGCCTACACGGCGGGCACGAGTGGCGCCCCGACCACGCCGAAGCCCGAGAGCAAGGTGTGGTTCAGTCACAAGAAGTGGTGGGCCGTCATGGCCAAGAGGGTCGCGACGGCGGACAACACGTACTTCATCTTCCGCCTGAACGCCCACAAACAGAAGTGGGTCAACACCCACGTCGAGGTGGACACGCGGGACAGCACCCGGCAGGACGTCCTCTCGGTCGGGAACAAGCTATTCATCTCCTCGCACAAGCACGTCGACGTCGCCCACAACGACTCGGCGCCCGACGCGAAGGACGAGATGCGGCTCTTCCTCTTCAGCTACAGCTCGGGGGCGCACAAGTACGTCTCCGCCGGGGCACCAACGGTGATCGACGCCCAGAAGAGCGAGACCCTCGTCATCGACCGCGACTCGACTGGAGCCATCTGGGCGACGTGGGTGCAGGAGACGGGCGGCGGGCAGCACCAGGTCTACGTCAGGAAGACGGACGGCAACTGCGTCGCCGCCTTCGCCAACTGCACGTTCACCGGGGGGCCGACCGTCTCGCTCGGGGACGTCTCGCCTGACGACATCTCCTCCGTCGTGCGCTTCGGCGGCAACAAGGTGGGAGTCATGTGGAGCGATACGCGGAACGTGGACAACGACCAGATCCTGTTCTCGGTCCACCAGGACGGCGATCCGGTCGCCACGTGGTCGTCGCCTGAGGTTGCCGTCGGGGGCCGCAAGATGGCCGACGACCACATCAACCTGAAGGCCGACTCGAACGGACGAATCTTCGCGGCGACGAAGACGAAGTTCTCGGGGTCGACGAAGCCCGGAACGATGCTGCTCCGGCGGACCACGGCAGGCAAGTGGAAGCACTTCACCGTCTCGCGGGGCTCGCTCGACCACACGCGCCCAATCGTCCTCCTCGACGAGCGGCACAACCGGATCCGCGTCTTCGAAGGCTCGACGCATACCGACGCGGTCTACAAGAAGACGACCCGGCTCAGCCGCCCCTCGTTCCCCGTTCTGAAGGCGGGATCCCGCGTGATCAGGGACAGCGGCAGCGAGATGGCGGACCCGACGTCGACGAAGCAGGGTGTCGGCAAGGGGCACTTCGTGGTTCTCGCGACGAACCCGGCGACGAAGCGCTACTGGCATGCCTGGGTGCGCACGCGCTGAGGATGACGACAGAGCCTGCGCTTCGGTCTCGGTGATGCCCTAGACGAAGCGCTCGGGCCGGGAGGGCCGCTCGCGGTTCCTCCCGGCCCGGGGCGGGCTCGGCACCGGAGCACTCTGAGGAGTCGTGGGCAATCCGCGTATCAGGCTCGGTCTGCTCTTCCGGAGATGGTGGCTCGCCGTCGTGCTGGCCACGGTCGGAGGAGCGCTCGTGGCGTACGCGTTCGGCTTGCGCGTCTCGACAACCTACGAGGCGAACGCCAAGGTTCTGATCGGTCATCCCGAGGGGCTCGCTCCCACCTACGCCGAGCTCGTGAAGAGCTCCTTCGTGCTCACCTATGCGCTGCGTCGCGTGAAGCCGGATCTCTCTCTGGCCGAGCTGCGCGACAACGTCCGCGGCGAGTCGGATCAGGACACCCGGATCGTCACCGTCGACGTCGACGCCGCGAGGGGCCGCGAAGCTATCGCTTTGGCGAACGCAATCGCCGCGGGTTTGCGCGAGTACGCGTCCACTCAGCCGAACACCGCCACCGCCGGCGTCCTGCAAAACTCCGAGCCTCGGGTCCAAGTCGTCGACCCTGCCAGATCGGCGACTCGCATACGGCCACGTCCCGCCCTGCTGCTCGAATTCGGCGCCTTCGCCGGCCTGCTCGCGGGGGTCGCGTTCGCCCTCCTCGCGGAGGCTCGTACGCCGAGGATCAACGCCGAGGAGGATCTGGCTGCGGCCGGTGGCCCGACGGTGCTCGGGACATTGAACGCCGGGGGGCGCGCGGGGGGGTTCGCGCCGGCACCGGCCATCCGCGCCGGACGGCTGGCCTCGTACCGGCGCCTGGTCGCGCGACTGGCGCTCGCGGCCGACACGGACTTTCCACGAAGCCTTTTCGTCGTCGGCGCAGACGGAGGGCACGGCAGCGCGAAGGTCGCGGTCGATCTCGGTCTCTCGCTCGCCTTCGACGGGCACCGCGTCACGGTCGCAGACTTCGAGGGCGGTGAAATCACGCGCTATCTGCAGATGGATGGACGAAAGAGAGGCGCGTCGCTCTTCAGGCGGTCCAACCCGGTCGACTCGGCGGGCATCACGTTCGATCGTTTCACGCTCCGCGCGGGGTCGGGGCCAACGCTGGTCCTCCCGCGTTCACGCCCTGGAAGCCTGAGCGCGGGGGAGGCGGACACGGTCGTGGCCGATCTCTCGGCGGATACTGATGCTCTGATCGTGCATGGACCTCCGCCGACCCGGTCGCGAGGGACCCTGTCGTGGGCGGGGGCGACACTGGGAACCCTCCTCGTCGCCGCCGCCGGGCAGACGAGGGTCAGAGACCTCGCACGAGCGGTCGAGGCGCTCGAGCCCCTTGGGCCCAAGCTTCTCGGCGCGGTGCTGCTGACAGCGGCCCCCGACCCTTCAGCCCAGCCCGAGGAGCCGCCGACCCGCCGGACGGATCGACCACGCCCGCGGGGCGGCGGCACGCCGGTTCGGAGCCGAGTGCCCTAACTCAGCGCCAGGGGGCCAAGTCGAGGCCCGTCAGCGCTGCGAGTCTCTCGTTGTAGGGCTCGAAGTACTGCTCGAGCTCTTCCAAGACTCGCAGTTCGTCGCTCGTCACGGCTACCGGAGCCGGATCGACGTTCAGGCGATAGACGGGTGCCATCACGGACTTCAGGCGCTTGCGCGTTCGGCGAGGGATGCGGTGCCCTACGGAACGTTTGAGCCGATGCAGGGGAGCGTTCCGAATTCGAAAGCTCTTGTTCTTCCTTCGGAAGTCGTAGGAATCGTAAAAGATGGGGTCGATTGCGAGCCGGTCGGCAACCGTCTTCGCGAAAGATGCAGGATCCTTTGTTAGGTCTTCGAAGAGAAAAAAATGGAGGTGCGTTTCCGGGAAGTGGTCGAGCCACACCGGTAGGTACTCCGCATAGCGACTATACGCGATGACGCGGCCTGCGTCTCCCGTGGAAAGCTTCTCGATACGTGGGTCATCGTTTCGGGCCAGCTCGACGAACTCTCTGAACGAGACGTTTCGATCGATTCGCGCTTTCGTGTCCTGCATGTAATGGAAATGCGAATACGATCGGTCGGACGGTTTGCGAAAGAGGAAGACGATATTCGGCAACGGGTCGAGAGACGAGAGCACCTCAAGAGCCGTTTGCTGGTAGAGGTACATCGGGGTGGCCTCGAGCACGAGTGTTTTTGGGCCGCTGCAATCATCGAAGAAGACCTCATATCCATCGAGCCCACCACGGGAATAGTTACGCCTCTTGTCGAACATGGGGTCGCTTGGATCCAGAAGGTATAACGTCTCCTTGGTATTCGAAGCGCAGACCTCGGGATGCGCGGCCAACCATGCGAATAGCGAGGTCGTCCCACATCTCGGAGCGCCAGCAATAACGCCGTTCGGGAGCATGAATCCCGATGGTATCAACGAGATGAAGCACCTCTGGGCGGTGGGTTCGAGGCTGTCGCTTGATCTCCAGGTCCGGAGGTGTTAAGGCTTCTTGAAACCTCTGCGGCCTCAAAGGAGGACCGGCGACCTCTGGACGACTCACGGGCTCCGAGCGGGCCCTCCCATACGCGCTCCGTCTCGGCCTGGCGGGGCTGATCGCCTTCATTGCCATGTCGGGGTTTCGGCCCGCCGCGGCCCAGGCCGCCGACGGCGATGTCGGGTTCGAGGGGCCGTCCACCGTCGGGGCCCAGAACGCCCTCACTGGTGAGAAGCCGGAGAGCAAGTTGTGGTGGAACGACGGCTTCTGGTGGGCAAGCATGTGGTCGACGAGCTCCTCGGCGTACCACATCTTCCGCCTGAATCTCGCCAACCAGTCCTGGGTGGACACGGGAACAGCGATCGACAACCGCGGCGGCTCGCGTGCCGACACGCTGTGGGATGCCGGCGCCAATAAGCTCTACGTCGCCTCCAGCGTTTTTTCGAACGGGTCGTCCTCCGGCTCGCCCGCGCGGCTGTACCGCTACAGCTACAGCGCGAGCGCGGACAGCTACTCCCTGGACACCGGCTTCCCCGTCCAGATCGGCAACTACAAGACCGAGGCGCTCACGATCGCGAAGGACACGACCGGGCAGCTCTGGGCCACCTGGAAACAGGGATCGACATTCGTCGTGAACTCGAGCGTCTGCAGCCCGGGGTGCAACGACGCCGCGTGGGGTGTTCCGTTCACGCCGAGCGTCGCCGGGACCAAGACGACCTTCGACAGCGACGACATCTCCGCCGTCATCGCGTTCAGCGGGAAGATCGGCGTCTTCTGGAGCAACCAGACGAACGACACCGACTACTTCGCCGTCCACGTCGACACGAGTCCTGATACCGACTGGAGCGGCGAGACGGCCCTTTCGGGCACGAACATGGCGGACGACCACATGAACCTGAAAACCGATTCCGACGGGCGCCTCTACGCCGTCGTGAAGACCTCTCGCGGTGGATCGAGTGATCCCCTTGTCGTTCTGCTCGTGCGCGGGACCTCCGGCAACTGGACCAGCACGACCGTCGGTCTGAAGAGCAACCACCACACACGGCCGATCGTCGAGTTGGACGAGGTCGACCGGACGATTCACGTCTTCGCGACCTCGCCCGAGTCGGGAGGCGACATCTACGAGAAGACGTCTTCGATGGATTCGATCGGCTTTGCTTCCGGCAAGGGAACCGTGATCATGCGAAACGCGGACGGCGAGTTGAACAACGCGACCTCCACGAAGCAAAACGTGAGTCCCGCGACGGGTCTCGTGGTCCTCGCCAGCGGCCAGCAAGTGTACTTCCACCAGTACTTCTCCTTGGGCGGCGGTGGTGGTGGAACGGCGCCGACGGCGGCCTTCTCGGGGTCGCCCACGGGCGGCAACGCTCCGTTGACGGTTCAGTTCACTGATAACTCGACCGGCGCCCCGGCCTCATGGCAGTGGGACTTCCAGAACGACGGAACGGTCGACTCGACCCAGCAGAATCCGTCATTCGTGTATACGAATCCCGGCACGTATTCGGTGCAGCTGACGGTGTCGAACGGATCCGGCTCGGACAGCACGACCCGGTCGGCTTATGTCAACGTCACCGCGGGCGGGCCGGCGCTCTCGTTCGCGCCCACGGACGACTCCTTCGTCCGCTCCAACTTCCCGGATGAGAACAACGGGAGTTTCGACAACCTCCGAACCTACAAGGGCGCTGCGCAGACGAACTCCTTCCTGAAGTTCACCGTCAGCGGTGTCACCGGAACGGTGACCTCGGCCACCCTCCGCCTGTACGTGGTGAAGGACGGCGCGAAGGCGGGCAACCTTTTCCCCGTTGCGGACCAGAGCTGGAGCGAAGGGACGATCACGTGGGCGACGGCGCCCGCGATCGGCTCGACTCGGATCGCGCAGGGCGGTCCGGCGCAACTGGGCACCTGGGTCGAGCTCAGCCTCGGCAACACGGTCACCGGAAACGGGACGTACAGCTTCGCGCTCGTGGGCTCGTCGTCGCCCGCGGCGTGGTTCTCGAGCAGCGAGGGCGCAAACAGCCCCGAGCTCGTCCTCACGCAGGGCTAGGGCCCGGCTTCGCGGGGCTCGCTCGCCGCTCACGCCATGCTGTGAGGTCGAGGTCAGTGAGCTCGGCGAGGCGCTCGTTGAGCGGCTCGAAGTACTCGTCGAGCTCGCCGATGACGTCGAGCTCGTCCTGCGTGCGCCTCGACCCGCCTGTCTCGACGTTCAGCCGCGCGTAGGCGGGCGCGGTCGCGGTTTTCAACCTATCTCTCA
>Ga0111539_10001435_pt1 | contig 31809 bp, 34 predicted proteins | sample RhiMethybrSRZTD1_FD_79667 | JGI IMG/M metagenome (GOLD analysis project Ga0111539, IMG submission 79667) | Populus rhizosphere microbial communities from Tennessee, USA - Rhizosphere MetaG P. TD hybrid SRZTD1 (version 2) (version 2) | ecosystem: Host-associated > Plants > Roots > Rhizosphere >...
CGCCACCGGGTTCCTGACGCCGGCCCACACCGTGGTCTTATCCGACACAAACTGCGAGTAGGAGTAGTTCTCAGGTTCTTCCTTGACGAGCCAGTTCATCCGGAGAGAATACCTCCAATGCGGCTCAAGGTTGGCGCGGCGACCAGTGTCGGCCGGGTGCGCCCGATCAACGAAGACGCGTATCTCGTCCAGGAGGACCGCGCTTTGTTCGTGGTCTGCGACGGCATGGGCGGCGCCGCCGCGGGCGAGGTCGCCAGCCTGTTGGCCATCGAGACGATTGGCGCGTTCGTCCGTAACGGCGCGCTTGGCAAGGGCACGCATCGCGGCTTCCAGCCGCGCACGGCGGGCCTCGGCCGCGCGGTCGAAGAAGCGAACCGCGCCATCATCAATAAGGCGCAGAGCGATTCGGCCCACGCCGGCATGGGCACGACGGTGGTGGCGACGTGGATCGGCGACGGCCTGGCCAGCATCGCGCATGTCGGCGACAGCCGGCTCTACATGCGCAACGCGTCCGGCTTCGAGGCGCTGACGAAGGATCACTCGCTCGTCGAGGCGCAGGTGCAGGCCGGGCTGATCGATCGCGAGCAGAGCCTGAAGTCGGAACACCAGAACATCCTGCTGCGCGCGCTCGGCCGCGAGCCGGACCTGGAGGTCGAGCTGGGCGAGGCGACGATCGCGGTGGGCGATCGGCTGCTGCTTTGTACTGACGGCCTCACCAGGACGGTGTCCGACGAGGCACTGGCGGCCGCGCTCGATCGTTTCATCGGCAATCCGCAGGCGGCGTGCGATCACCTGATCGCGACGGCCAACGAAAACGGCGGCCCGGACAACGTGACGGCGGTCGTGGTGGAAGTGCAGGGATCGAGGTTGAGCTCGTTCTTTAGAAGGTCTTAGAGGATGCGATGCCTAAGTTGATCTTGAAGTTCGACGATCGTGATCTGTCTGAGTGCGCCGTCGGCACACACCCCATCACGATCGGGCGGCTGCCGGACAACGACCTGGTGATCGACAACCCCGCGGTGTCGGGCCGCCACGCGCGCGTCTATCGCGAGGGCAACCACTACGTGCTCGAGGATCTGAAGAGCACCAACGGCACCTTCGTGAACGACAAGCCGATCGCGCGGCACACGCTCCTCGAAGGCGACGTGATCCTCGTCGGCAAGCACACGGTGGTGTTCACGCAGCACGGCGGCGAACAGACCGAGGCGCCGAAAGAAGAGCAGTTCGTGCCGGAGATCGGCGGCACCAAGGTGCTCGACACGCGAAAGCAGAAGCATCTGCTCGAGACGCTCGATCGCGGCCGGCCGTCGCAGATGTACGACGCCGTCGTGCCGAAGACGGCGATTCCGACGACGCACGGACGCATCGGCACCATCAAGGTCGTGAGCGGCAACACCGGCCAGTCCGAATACGTGCTGTCGGCCGTGACGACGATGATCGGCAAGGCGGACACCGCGCAGATCCGCTTGAAGGGCTGGTTCAAGCCGAAAGTGGCCGCCGCGATCGCGCGCAAGGGCGAGGGCTTCACGATCACGCCGATGAGCAGCAAGCTGTTGGTGAACGGCGAAAAAGTGACCGGCCGCCGCGCGCTCGCGAGCGGCGATCTGATCGAAGTCAGCGGCGTCACGCTCGAGTTTACGTTGTCGTAGGAGGCGGCCTTTCGTTCGCCCCGCGCCATGGCACAGCCGTTGCTTGGTAAAGCAGCGTGCGTGCTGTCATTTGCTCACTCCTGATTGCGCTGTGCGCTTGCAAGAGCGCTCCTGCGCCACATGAAGTCACACCGGCTCTGCAGAAGGTGGTGGCTGGCACGCCGCTGCCTAACGTTGAGCCGGCCATCTGGACAGATCTGCGCGCGTTCTACACACAGCGGCAGGACGCGCCGGCGTGGGTGGATCATCGCCGCCCCACCGACAAGGCCGCGAAGGTCATCGCCATTCTCAATACCGCGCGGCAGCACGGCTTCGATCCGAAGGACTACGCCGCGGCCGACCTCCTCGAGCAGAGCCAGGCCGTGGAGAAGATCGACAAGGAGTCGCCGGAGCGTCTCGATCGTCTCGCCGCATTCGATGCGCGCATGACGGCGAGCCTGCTCGCCTTCGGCCGCGACATCGCAATAGGACGCCAGCATGGTGATGCGAACTGGAAAGCGCGCCGCAAGGCGCCGGATCTTGTCGCGGCTGTCGCGAAGGCTGCGGACGATCCAGACGACTTTGTCGATCTCGTGCGGCCGCCGCACGCCGAGTACGTGGCCCTGCAGAAGGCACTCGACGATTTGAACGGCCAGAAGGAAAAAGGCGGCTGGGTGAAAGTGCCGACGACCAAGTCGGTCAACGAGCTCAAAGAGCGGCTGACGGCGAGCGGACATATGAAGGGTGACGATCTGGCGGCGGCAGTGAAGTCGTTCCAGGAGCTGCACTCGCTTCCGGCTACCGGCGTCGTCGACGACAAGACCCTGGCGGCGATCAACGTGCCGCTCGACTGGCGCATCCAGCAGGTCGCCATCAACCTGCAGCGCTGGCGCTACATGCCGGACGATCTCGGCGAGCGCCACTTCCTCGTCAACATTCCGTACTACCACTTGATGGCGCGCGAGTCCGGCAAGACGGTAATGGACATCCGCGTCGTCGTCGGGAAACCCGGGAATAACACGCCGATCTTCAGCCAGGATATGGAGAGCGTGGTGTTCAGTCCCTACTGGAACATCCCCGACACGATTGCGGAGAACGAAACCGCTCCGGCCGTCGCGCGCGATCCAAACTACCTTGCGAAGCAGGGCATCGAGATCCTCCGCGTATCGGGGAAGGGCACCGAGACCGTGAGCGCGTCGGACGTGAACTGGGACAGCGCTGACGCGGTGAGGGGACTCGTGTTCCGGCAGAAGCCGGGCGACGGCAACGCGCTCGGCCACGTCAAGTTCCTGTTCCCGAATCAGTACAACGTGTACTTGCACGACACGCCGGCGGATTCGTTATTCGCGAAACCGGGCCGCGCGTTCAGTCACGGGTGTATTCGCGTCGAGGAACCGGAGACCCTCGCGAAGTACGTGTTGAAGGATTATCCCGAGTGGGACGAGCAATCGATCTTCACGGCGATGCGCGCCGGCGTCGAGAAGCACGTGAAGTTGAAGACGAAGATTCCCGTGCACATCACGTATTTCACGGCGTGGGTCGATGAGAATGGCGGGCTCCATTTCCAACCCGACATTTACGGCTACGATCGCGGCACCGGAAATTAATCACCGTCCAGTTTGTTTGTGGGTCTAAGCCTGTTATCCTGAAATCTCTTTTTCAGGAAAGCATCCTAGATTCATGCTTCGATTACCGATCATTGGCGCGGCCCTGCTGGCCGCTACCCTAAGTGTGCCTCACGCGGCCAACGCGTCTGCCTCGGCGAATTTCGCTCTTGCGGATTTCGATCCCACGGCCATCGGCGGGATCGAAACGGATGTGCTCGAAATGGCACTCGGCGCCGCAAGCTGTGCCGTGAAATCCGGCGCGGTCGAGGGGCCCGGGACGTTGACGGTGATCGATTATTCAAAGCCCTCGTCGGAACGTCGGCTGTGGGTGTTCGATTTGAAGAGCAAAGAGCTGCTCTATGAAGAGCTGGTCGCGCATGGCCAGGGCAGCGGCGCGAACATGGCCACGCAGTTCTCGAACAACGACGAATCGCACCAGACGAGCATCGGTTTGTTCGTGACCCGCGACACCTACGTGGGCAAGAACGGCTACTCCCTTCGGCTCGACGGCCTCGATCGCGGCGTCAACGATCGCGCCCGCGAGCGCGCCATCGTGATGCACGGCGCCCCGTATGTGAGCGAGTCGTTCGTCAAGGCCAACGGCCGTCTTGGACGGAGCTGGGGCTGCCCGGCGATCAGCGCGGCGGTGGCGAAGCAGATGATCGATCGTGTGAAGGGCGGCGGCCTGGTGTTCTCCTACTATCCCGACCCCAACTGGATCAAGACCTCGAAGTATCTCGGCGGCTGCCGGGCATAACGGCGTTCAGCGCCCGCTCGAGCTGCGAGAGCGTCGACGGCTTCGTCAGTAACGGCGCGCCGCTCTCGTTGATCCGCTCCTGGGCTTCCGGCACCGCCGTGAAGCCCGACATGAAAATCACCGGCAATCCAGGCGTGAACACGCGCGCGGCTTCGGCGAGGTCGATGCCGTTCATGCCCGTGCCGAGCACGACGTCCGTGAGCAGCACGTCCGGTTTCTCGGGACCCTTCAGTATCGGCAGCGCCGCGGCCGCCGTTTCAGCGATCAGCACCTTGTGGCCGAGCGTCTCGAGCTGACGCCGCACCGTGCTTCTCACCGACGCTTCATCTTCGACAACCAGGATCGTGTATGAATCGACCGGCGGCGTGACCGGCAACGCCGGCGTCGTCGTCGCGGCGGGTTTGTTCTTCGTCAGCGGCAGGTAGAGGATCACCGTGGTGCCGCGGCCCACTTCGCTCGCGATCGTCACGACCCCGCCCGACTGCTTCGCGAATCCGTAGACCATGCTGAGCCCGAGGCCGCTGCCGGTGCCGCCGGTCTTGGTGGTGAAGAACGGTTCGAACACGCGCTGCACGACCTCCGGCGGCATGCCGGTGCCGGTGTCCTGGATTGCCAGCATCGCATACTGGCCGATCGGCAGATCCTCCTCGGTGCGCGGCGCTTGCGTGATGTCGGCTTTCGACGTGCGGATCGTGAGCGTGCCGCCCTGGGGCATCGCATCCCGCGCGTTCAGCGCGATGTTGAGGATCGCCGCTTCGAGCGCGGACGGATCGACCATCGCCACGCCGGCATCGCGGCTCGCCGCCGTGGTGATCTTCACGCTGGCGCCGAGCGTGCGCGTCAGCAGGCGGACGATGTTTTCGACGAGCGCGTTGATCGCCACCGGCTGCGGGTTCAGTTGCCGCCGTCGCGAGAAGGCGAGCAGATCGCCGGTGAGATCCTGCCCGTGCCGCGTCGCGCGCAGCGTCTCGTCGATCAGCTCCGTCGTTGCATCGTCGACGTGCGGCAATCGCATCCGCAGCAGCTCGAGGTTGCCGAGGATCACCATCAGGATGTTGTTGAAGTCGTGCGCGATGCCGCCGGTCAGCTGGCCCACGGCCTCCATCTTTTGCGATCGAAACAGCGCCTGCCGCGTCTGCTCGAGCGAATCCTGCGCCGCTCTCAGTTCGGTGATGTCGTGCGAGATGCCGTAGATGCCGAGGATCTTGCCGTTCTTGTCGCGATAGACGCCCTTGGTGACAAGGTAGGCCTGCGTGCCGGAGTGGCTCGAGGCCACGCCTTCGAACGACATCGGCTTGCCCGACTCGAGCACCGCCTTGTCGTCTTCGACGAACCGCTTCGCGGTTTCTTCCGGATAGAGCTCGTAATCGCGCCGCCCGACGACCTGGTCCGGCGTGCGGCCGAGAAAGCGCGCCGCCGCCTGGTTCATCAGGACGTAGCGGCCTTCGAGATCCTTGACGAAAATCGCGTCAGGCGTCGCGTCGATGACGGCGAGCAGGATGTCCGACGCATTCTGGATTGGCTGCATGCGCAGCCAGCATCTTAGTCCCGCTTGGTGATTGCCGCCATCACGCCGGCGACCACGCGGTCGCAGCGAGAGAGGTGGAACGGATAGATTTCCGTCGAGGCTGGCCCGAGACGCCGGTCGAGTTGATCGCGGAGCAGGCGCTTTGCACGGTGAAGACGCGTCTTGACCGTGTCTTCGTTGATCGACAGGCTCGCCGCGGTCTCCGCCGTCGACAGGCCTTCGACCTCGCGCATCACGAACACGACGCGGAATGGATCGGGCAGATCGTCGACGAGGGGTTCGAGGACGGCTTTCAGTTCGTGACCGTACATAGCGTGCTCCGGATCGAGTCCTGGGGCGGGGGTGTGGTCGATGGCGAAGTCGGCGTCGGCATCGCGCGACACGAGCGCGAGCTGCCGGCGCTCGCCCTGGCCAACACGGATGGCGCGATTTACGGCGATGCGCGTCAGCCAGGTCGCGAATTTCGCGGTTCCCCGGAACTGATCGAGATGCATGTAGGCATCGATGTAGGCCTGCTGCATCACGTCCTCGACGTCCTTGTCGTCGCGGAGGATGGCGCGGATGGTTCGATACAGCCGCTGGTTGTGGCGGCGGACGAGGATCTCGTAAAGGGCGACGTCGCCACCCCGAACCCGCTCGACGATGAGCTCATCGGCCAGCTCGGCGGCCGGAGTCGTAGCGGTGATGGTTTGCGACATTGGATCCATCCTCTCATCCCATTAGAGTCAGGCCGCCGGAAAAGGGTTCCCGCCTCCGCCAAAAGGCTACGGCGGGGCAAGCCCGCCTCCGCCAAAAGGCTACGGCGGGGCAAGCCCGCGTTCGCCAACGCTACGGCAGGGCAGATCCCGGCCCGAATCCTGCAATAACGCGCGGTATGCGCACGGCGCTTTTGTTGATCGATGTCATCAACGACATGGATTTTCCAGGCTCGGAATCCCTCGTCGGCCTGGCGGAGTCCATGGCCAAGAACCTGCGCACGCTCAAACGCCGCGCCCGCGCCGCCGGCATCCCGACGATCTACATCAACGACAACTTCGGCAAGTGGCAATCGGACTTCCGCGCCACGGTCGCCTACTGCATGAAAAAGAGCGTGCCCGGTCACACGGTCGCGAAAATGCTGAAGCCGGATGCGAAGGACTACTTCGTGCTGAAGCCGAAACAGTCCGCGTTTTTCGGGACCACCCTCGACACGCTGCTGAAGGATCTCAGGACGAAGCGGGTGATTCTCACGGGCATCGCCGGCGACAATTGCGTCCTGTTCAGCGCCAACGACGCCTACATGCGCGACCTCAAGCTGCACATCCCGTCGGACTGCGTCGCCTCGAACACCGAGGCCGAGAACCAGTACGCGCTGCAGCTGATGAAGAAGGTCGTCAAGGCGGACATCCGGCCGTCGACCGCGCTCGATCTCGAGTCGTTCGCATGACGCAGCACTTGATCCAGATCCTGCTGCCGATCCACTCCCGCGACGGCACGCCGCTTCCGAACGAGATGTTTGCGCGCGTCCGCATCGAGCTGACGGAGCGGTTTGGCGGCGTGACGGCCTATTCGCGCAGCCCGGCGACGGGCCTGTGGAAAAGAGATGACGACGACGCGATCGAGCGCGATCAGGTGATCATGGTCGAAGTCGTCGTCGATGTGTTCGACCGGGACTGGTGGACCGTGTATCGAGAACAGCTCGAGCAGCGCTTCGGCCAGGAAGAGGTCCACGCCCGCGCGCTCGCGATGGAGAAACTCTGATGACCGTGCCCAGGCTCGTCACGATCGAGGATCGATCGAGCGAATGGCCGGTCATCGGCATCGGCAACGAGTGGTCGCGCGACCACTACGACGGGCCGTTTCACTTGTTTGCGGCGCCGCCCGATCGCCCCGCGATCTCGTTAGTGTTCGTGCAGACGCGCAACGGCAACACCGGCGCGTCGAATCCGGAGGACCTGGGCGGCGGGCCCACCGACAAGCACCTGATTTACGAAGGGCTCTCGCGCGTGGCGGCAGACGGCGTGCTCGCTGGGGCATCGAGCGTCGGCCACTCGGTGTTCTTCACGGTCAATCACCCGGAGCTCGTGGCGCTGCGGCTCGAACTCGGGTTCCCGCGTCATCCGGCGCAGATGGTGATCTCGAAGGACGGCAAGTTCGATCTCGATGCGCGCGTGTTCACGACGCCGGACGTGCCGGTGTTTCTCCTCGCCGGCGACGCGTGCATCAAGAAGGTGGGTGAGGAAATCGCGCGGCGGCCGTGGATCACGTTGATCGCGATCAACGACGATCTGCCCGCGACGTTTGCGCGCCTTCGGCGCGATCACGGCATCGGGCGCATTTCCTGCGTCGGCGGCCGCGTTACCGCGACCAGCCTGGTCGACACGGGCCTGGTGCAGGATATCTACCTGACGACGTCGCCGATCGATGGGGGAGAGGCGAACACGCCGTGGTACGTCGGCAAGCGACTACCGAGGCTCGAGACGATTGTCGCGAAGCGCGAGATGGCCGAGACGCCGATCCGCTTCCAGCACGCGGCTATTCGGCGTTGACTCAAAGAACTTTAGACTATAAAGTTAAATGCATTCATGGCCAAGCGACGCATTGAAACCTGGCTCGCGGTGTTCGTCGGGCTTGTCGCCCTCGGACTGCTCGCGTTTGGCGGGCTGTGGGTCTACATCAGCGCCACCGCCATTCCGATTCACCCGAATCCTCAGGACGTCACCTCCGTCACGCAGTCGGCGCCGCAGGCGAAATGGACCGACGCCATCGCCGAGGCGCGGCAGTTCGCACGAGCGCACCTCGTCGATCACAACCTGCCGGGTCTGTCGGTCGCCGTCGGTGCCGCCGGCGACATCGTGTGGGCCGAAGGCATGGGCTGGACGGACATCGAGAAGAAGTCTCCCGTGGCTCCCAACACGCGATTCAGGATCGGCACCGCGTCCACGCCGCTCACGTCGGCCGCGGCCGGCGTGCTCCTGGAGCAAGGACGCCTCGATTTCGACGAGCCGATTCAGAAGCACGTGCCCGAGTTTCCGCAGAAGGAGTGGCCGGTGACGCTGCGCCAGGTGATGGGGCATGTCGCCGGGCTTCCGAACGACGGTGGCGACGAAGGCGAGCTGTTCGGGCGGCACTGCGATCGGCCGGTCGATGCGCTGCAATATTTTGCGGGACGCTCGCTGCGGTTCGAGCCGAACACGCAATATCGCTATTCGAACTACGGCTTCATCGTGGTGAGCGCGGCCATCGAAGCTGCCGCCGACGAGCTGTTCCTGACGTTCATGCGCAAGCAGATCTTCGATCCGCTCGGCATGAAGGACACCGAGGCCGATGCCTCGAACGAGGCGACCGGCGATCGCGCGACATCCTACTTTCCGAGATTCGCCGCCGATCCCCGCTACGGTCCGGACCTGATGCGGCCGCTCGATTTTTCCTGCTATGCGGGATCGAGCGTGTTCGTGTCGACGCCGTCGGACCTGGTGCGTTTCGCGCTGGCGATCAACAGCGGCAAGCTGCTGAAGCCCGCGACCGTCCAACTGATGCAGACGTCACAGCGACTGACGTCGGGAGCGGAGACGGGCTACGGCCTGGGATGGGACCTCGAGACCGCGACGATCGCGGGCACGCCAACGCGTCTCATCGGTCACGACGGCGATTTGCTGGGAGGCATGGCGTCCTCGTTGACCACGCTTCCCGATCAGGGAATCGTGGTGTCCGTGATCTCGAACACTTCTTACGCGGACACCGACAAGCTCGCCATCAAAATCGCCGAAGCCTTCGCGAAGATTCGCTAGCGGTGCCTGTCCCCCATTTTCTCCCTGCCACAGGGATGATTGGGGACAGGGCAAATTGATCTTTCTGCCGATTGTGATCAGTTTTCGATCGTGAGGACGCGACGGACCTGCTGCAGGCTGCGATCGATCGCGTTGCGCTCGGCGGCGCTCAAGGACGCCAGCCGTTCATCGAGGAAGTCTTCGAGCGCGCGCCGGCAGTTGGTGAGGACGCGGCGGCCCGCCGGCGTCAATCGGACCAGCGTCTGGCGCCGATCGGATTTATCGAGCCAGCGCTCGGCCCAGCCGCGCCGGACCAGCATGTCCACGGATTTGGAGATGGTCGGCAAGCCGACGCCCTTGTAGCGCGCCAGCTCGCTCATCGTGCAGGGACTGCGCCCGATGCGGCGCAATGTTGACCACTGCGACATTTCGATCGTTTGTCCCGATCGCCGCAGCTCGGCCCAGAACGCCTGCGTCACCAGGTACACGACATCGATCAGCTCGCTCGTGGCGTGTGCCGGGTGACGCAAAGGGTCTTGAGTCCTGCGTTTACTGCTGCTGCGACGAGGCGGTGGTCCCGGCGCTGCGGCGCTTTTCCTGCTCTGCCTTGAAGTCGTCGTCCTTCATGTAGACGATGTTGATCCAGGCGTGGGCCATTTCGTCCACGGTGCGATCGCCCCAGCCGACCCACTGATTGGGATCGGGATTGGTCTTCTTGCCGGCAGTGTTGTCGTGCCATGCCGTGACCTTGAGCAGCGTGCCCTTTGGCAGCAGCGGCGCCACGTTGTCGGCGTAGACGTAGGTCGTCATCCAGTTGAAGTTGAAATCGCTCACCAGGCTGATCACCTGTTTCTGCCCGTTCGGCAGGATCGCCTCGACCATCATCGCCTTGCCGCGCAGGTGCATGTGCGGCTGGAAGCTCTCGATGCGGGCGTTGTCGCGCAGCTGCGTGAAGCCTTCCACGAGCGACAGCGTATTCGGACGGATGTCCATGGTGCCGAGCGCCGCCGGCACAAGCGACAGGGTATTCCGGAACTTCGGCTCCTGGCCCTTCGGATAGAAGTAGATGCCCATCTCGACCTGGTTGGTGATCTCTTCACCGGCCTGCGAGTAGTGGATGTCCCATCGGAACTTGGAACCAGGCAGCAGTAACTTCCCGGTGTCGGGGCGCATCAATTCGCCCTGCTTGCCCACCGCCCATTCCATGAACGGCGTCGGCAGGCCGAAGCCGCCGGACGGCGCATTTGGATCGGTCTGATCGAGATACGCGATGGCGTGGTGCACGATCTTGCGGCCCTTGATCGTCGAGGGACGGATTTCGATGGCGCGGACCCAGCGCGGCTCGGTGATGCCCGTCGGCTGCACGCGCTTGTCCCACGCGTCCTGCGATACCGCCGGCATCGTGAACTCGTACGACTTCACGATCATGTCCGGCTCTTTCTGTCCGAACAGCGGCGCGAAGTTCCAGCCCTGATCCTCGGGCCACGTCTTGGGCGGCGGCATGTCCTTCGGGTTGCCCTGCGGCGCGCCGGCATCGACCCACTTGACGATCGTCTCGATCTGCTTGTCGGTGAGCGAGCGATCGTTCTTGAAGCTCTGCACGCCGACGGTCTTGTCGATGTGCCACGGCGGCATCTGCTTGTCGGCGACGCGCTGGCGAATCGAGCGCGCCCACGGCCGCGTTTCGGCGTAGGTGACGAGCGACATCGGCGCGATCGAGTCGGGCCGGTGGCACGCTTCGCACTTCTCCTGGAAGATCGGCGCGACGTCCCTGGTGAACGTCGGCGCGTTGGCCGGCGCCGGCGTTTGCGCGCCCGCCGCCGCGGCGCTCATCAGGATTGCGCCGCCTATCAAGAATGATCGCAGCTGCTTCATAAAGTTCCTTCTACCTCTTGTACTTCGTTATTTGTTCTTCGTTATTTCACGGTGACTTTGATGTAGGTATTCGTCCAGCAACACTGAAAGCCGCCGCCGCCTTCACCTGATTCATCGTTCGCCTGCACGCGCACGAGGTACTCACCCGGCGCGCTGAACGTCGCCGACACGGTGGCCGGCTCGCCGGGCTTGCGCACGGGCACCCGGACGCTGTCGAACTTCACGTCGCCGGGACCGCGATGCTTGTGAAACGAGACCGTGGCGATATTCACCGCGGGCTTCCCATCCTTCTCTTTCACGTCTTCCGCGAACACGCTGAGCGCGACCGGCTGGTTGACGGCGCCGTCGAAGCTGGCGGCGACGCTCGTGGGAGGCCCGTTCACTTTGGTGCCGCCGGCAGTGAACCACAACATCGGCGGCTCGTTGCCCATGCCGAGCTCCTTGAACGGCGTGATCGGATATCCCTTGTTGAGCGTGAACGGCACCGACTGCGTTTCGCCGTTGGAGGTGAGCGTCCACTTGATCACCTTGTCGCCGAAGTCCTTCGGCACCTTGATCACGAAGACACCCCACTGGCGGCCCGGCTCGAAGAAGGTCGGCTGGCCTTGATCGGGATTGCCCGGTTCGATCTTGTTGTTCGGGCCGATCGGCACCGTCAACGTTTCTTTCGAATTGCGGTTGTAGTACCCGATCAGCATGCTGAAGCTGCCGTCGTCGTTCTTGTACCAACCCTCGAACGCGGGCGTGACGCTGGCGCCGCGCTCGCGCTGCGGCCCCATCGGCAGCACGGACGGCTGCTGGGCGGCGGCGAGGACGACGCAGCCGGCGACGAACGCCGCAATCAACGAAACGATGCGCATGCTCGAAAGGCTCCTGCAGTCAATAGTTTGCTATGGCGAACTAATCGCAAATTGTAGGGCATCGGCGCCTTCAACCGCAAGGACGGGCGGTCCAGTTGCGCTGCTCATCCTTTCACGCACCGGTATCCGATTTGCACCGGCAAATCGACCGGAGGCTGTTCGATGGCTTATCGCATCTCTCGCCGCCGTTTCATCCAGACAACCGCAGGCGCAGCGGGGGCTCTTGCGCTCGGCGGCACCCGCGTTCTGCAGGCACAACGGCCCGGCTTGCCGCGTCCGCAGCAGTCCGGCATCGACCACATCGTCGTCGTGATGATGGAAAACCGGTCGTTCGATCACATGATGGGCTGGGTCCCAGGCGCTGATGGGCGACAGGCGGGTCTTACCTACACCGATGCCGCCGGTGTGGAGTCGGCGACCTATGCGCTGGCACCCGATTACCAGGGTTGCGGGCATCCGGATCCGGACCATTCGTACGAAGGCGCCCGCGTGGAGTTCAACGGCGGCGCATGTGATGGATGGCTCCGCGCCGGCGAAAACGACATCTATTCGATCGGCTACTACACCGACGCCGATCTGCCGTTCTTCGCGGGCGCGGCGCGCGACTGGACGATCTGCGATCGCTACTTCGCGGCGATCATGGGCCCGACGTTTTCGAATCGCCTCTACTTCCATTGCGCGCAGACGGATCGAATCACGAACTCCTTCGAGCCGTGCACGCTGCCGACGATCTGGGATCGGCTGGCCGCCCGCAAGATCAACGCGCGCTACTACTTCAGCGATGCGCCGTTCCTCGCGCTCTGGGGAACGAAGTACATCCCGATCACGAGCCACATCACGTCGTTCTTCGACGCCTGCCGCACCGGCAGGCTGCCCGAGGTGTCCGTGGTCGAGCCGCGTTTCCTCGAGGCGGCCACGGGCCTGTCGAACGACGATCATCCGCACGCCGACGTGCGCGACGGCCAGGCATTCCAGAACTCGATTTACACGGCGGTCACGAATAGTCCGGTGTGGCACAACACGATGCTCGTGTTCGTCTACGACGAATGGGGCGGGTTCTTCGATCACGTCGCGCCAACGGCGGCGCCCACGTCTCCCATCGATCGCGCCGCCGGCCATCTCGACGGCCTGCGCGGATTCCGCGTGCCGGCGATTGTGGTGGCGCCATTCGCGCCGCGCGGCGCCGTGACGAGCACGACGTTCGATCACACGTCGATCCTGCGATTCATGGAATGGCGCTGGAAGCTGGATCCACTGACGGAGCGCGATGCCACGGCGAACAACCTTGCCGAAGCGCTGGATTTCTCGAACCGCAATCTGGCGGCGCCGCCGTACCTGTTTGCCCCGGGGCCCTACGCGTCATTCTGCCCGCCGTCAGAAGCCGACAAGTGGGAAGTGATCCGGGCGATCGCGGCCTCGCTCGGATTTTTCGCCTAGGCAAAAGGCGCGCCCTCCTTCCGCATACCCCTTCATCAGCCGGCGAAGACCGGTGACAGCACTTGGCGATGACGAATGTTCTGCCGGTATTACCGGCATGTCGTCTTTCATCCACTGATCTCGATATCCAAGATGTGGGTGTAACACGCATATTCACGACGGCATGAGACACCCAATGCCGTCAATCAAGAGGTTCGTCATCATGGTTAGCAAATTCGCACGATTCACGTTTGTCATTGCCGCCGCCTTCGCGGCCACGGGCGTGTTCGCCTCGGCGGCGCTGGCGCAGGACCACGCTCACGGCACCCCGGTGCCGAACGCGCTGGTGAAGGTCGTTCGTGAACTTACGGAGCCGTACAAGAACGTCGCCGCCGCGGAGGCGGCCGGCTACGCGCTCGCGTTCGGGTGCGTGAGCGGTCCCGACACCGGAGCGATGGGGCTCCACTACGTCAACATGCCGCTCGTGCTCGACGGAGAGATCGACGCGAAGCGTCCCGAGATCATGCTCTACGAGCCGGTTGGCAACGGGCAGGTGCGCCTGGTCGGCGCCGACTATCTCGTGTTCGCCGACGCCTGGGACAAGAAGAACTCGTCCGCGCCGGAGCTGATGGGGCAGAAGTTCCAGCAGTTCGAGGCGCCGAACCGGTTCGGGCTGCCGCGGTTCTACACGCTGCACGTGTGGGCGTGGAAGAACAACCCGACGGGCACGTTCGTGAACTGGCACTCGAACATTTCGTGCGACGGCTTCAACGGTCAGCAGCAGTAACTGCCACGGCGATTGATCGATCACGAAGGTGAGTCATGGATCGACAGCCACCGCAGCAGACGAACGCGTCACGCCGGGCCACCGCCGGCGTGACGCTCGTCATCACGGCGATCGTCTGGGCGATCGCGACGGCGTACGCCTCGTCGACCACGCCGGATCGTGCGCGCGGGCGGACGTTCCCCAACCCGAACGGCGTCATCGCCACCGTCGGCTTCGACGAGGCGGATGCCGGGAATCCATTCTTTCGCGAGCTCGGGACCAACGGACGGACGTGTGCGACGTGTCATCTGCCGGCGCAGGGCTGGAGTATCACGCCGGCGGAACTGCGTGATCGCTTTGAGCGCACGGACGGACTCGATCCGATCTTCCGCACCAACGACGGCTCGAACTGTGAGGGCGCCGATGTGTCGACGATCGCGGCTCGGCAGCGCGCCTTCAGCCTGTTGCTCGAGAAGGGGCTGATTCGCGTTGGCCTCGACGCTCCGAGCCGCGCTGAGTTCGACATCGTCGATGTGGACGATCCTTATCGATGCGGTCGTGCGCTCACCAGCGCGTCGATGTACCGGAGGCCGCTGCCCTCGGCCAATCTGAAATTTCTGAGCGCCGTCATGTGGGACGGCCGCCTGTCGACGCCCGGTCAGGCGATTCGCGACGGCTTGATCGCGCAGGTGGTCGATGCGGTCACGGGTCACGCGCAAGGTGCGCCGCCCACGCCCGAACAGGTGCACGCGGTCCTCGATTTCGAGCTGCGGCTGTTCGCGACACAGGTCGCCGATCGTGAGGCGGGTAGTCTCACCAAAGGCGATGGACGCAGCGGTCCCGACGCGCTCGCGCGCGAGCCGTTCTGCCTCGGCATCAACGATCCGCTCGACATGCTGCCGTCGATGCCGGGCGCATGCGCCGCGGCGTCGGGTGGTCTCGATCCGTTCGTCTTCACGCTGTTTCGCGGATGGACGGGCTCCGACTCGCCCGAGCGCCAGGCGATCGCGCGCGGCGAAGCGATCTTCAACACGCGCCCGTTCGTGATCGACAACGTGCCCGGCCTGAACGGCCGCCCAGAGGATCCGGTTCGCCGGCCGATCATCGGCGGCACGTGCACCACCTGCCATGACACGCCGAATGCCGGCAATCACTCGGTGCCGATGGCGTTGAACATCGGCATCGCGGATGCGTCGCGGCGCACGATGGATCTGCCGCTTTACACGCTGCGACGCCGCGCGACTGGCGAACTCGTCAAGACCACCGACCCGGGACGGGCGATGATCACCGGCAAGTGGAACGACATCGGCAAGTTCAAGGGGCCGGTGCTACGCGCGCTGGCCGCGCGGCCGCCGTATTTCCATGACGGGTCCGCTCGGACGCTCGCGGACGTCATCAAGTTCTACGACATTCGATTCCAGGCCCGCTTCACCGAGCAGGAGAAGGCGGACCTGATCGCATTCCTGCTGGCACTGTGATGAAGGACAGGCGTGACAGTAAGATCACCGGATGCCCGACATCGTGATTCGTACGGCGCTCCCGGCAGAGCGGTCCAGCCTGGAGGCGCTGCAGTGGCGAGCCTCGCTCGCCAATCCGGGCGATCGGGATTCGCTGCTCGCGAATCCCGACGCCATCGTGCTGCCGTCCGAGCAAATCGCGGGCGGCGACGTGTTCGTCGCGCAGCAGGAAGACGTGATCGTCGGTTTCGCAGCCGTGCTGACGCGGCCGGACGGGAATGCCGACCTCGATGCGCTGTTCGTTGAGCCCGGACTATGGAAACAAGGCGTCGGGCGATTGCTCGTCGAACACTGCGCCGGCGTGGCGCGCGGGCGCGCCTCGCGCGTCCTGCACGTCGTGGGCAACCCGCACGCAGAAGGCTTCTACACAGCGTGCGGCTTCCGTACTGCAGGGACCGTCGAGACGAGGTTCGGTGCCGGTCTTCTGATGCAGCGTGGGCTTTGACCGGCGGGAGGCACACGCCTTACCGGCGCTCGTCACATCGATCTCGCGTCGACGTGATCCGCCGAGGGCGCTTCGCGATATAACCCCCGCGGGGGAACCCAGCGATGAAGATCGTGGCGATCGCGGCATCACTCGGACTGCTTGTGATGACCGCTGGAGTGCAGGACCCGGTCATTGTCATTCATGCGAAAGGCATGATCGACGTCACGAGCGGCCGCGTGGTGAACGACGCGACGGTCGTCGTGCGTGGGAACCGGATCGCAGCGGCGGGATCATCGGCCAGTGTCGCGGTACCTGCAGGCGCATCGGTCGTTCAACTTCCCACGATGACGCTGCTTCCCGGACTGATCGATGCGCACGTCCACCTGACGCTCGCCGGCGACCCGGTGGCGAACGCGCGCGCCACACTCAATGCCGGCTTCACCACCGTCCAGGATCTCGGCTCGCAGCCACACGCGAATATTGCCCTTCGCGACGACATCGCGGCCGGCAAGGTCATCGGGCCTCGCGTGATCGCATCAGGGCCATGGCTCGGGATCTCGGGCGGCGTCTGCGACTTCAACGGGATCGGCGTGACAGGCGCCGACGCGTTTCGCGCGCGGGTCCGGAGCGATGTTGAGCACGGCGCCGACTTGATCAAAGTGTGCGTGTCGGGATGGCTCGCCGACGCCGTCAATCGACCCGCGCAATACGAAATCAGCGAGGCGGAGCTCACCGCGGCGATCGACGAGGCACACAAGCGCGGCAAGCGCGTCGCCGTGCACGCGATCAGCGAGGGTGGCATCGGCGCGGCCGTGAGAGCAGGCGCCGACCTCGTCGTGCACGGCGGGTTTCCGTCAGCGGCAACGATCGAGACGATGAAGCAGAAGCGGATCTATGAGTTGCCGACGTTGTTCTCGCTGTCGCGATCGCAACCCGATGCCGCGGCGCCGCTTGTCGAGGCCATGAAGAAGGCCGTCGCCGGCGGGCTGCCGATCGCGTTCGGCACCGATGCCGGAGTGATTCGCCACGGCAACAACGCGCGCGAATTCGAAAGCCTCGTATCGATCGGCCTCGATCCGGCGGCGGCGATTCGGACCGCCACCATCGATGCGGCGGCTGCGGTTGGAATGGCGAAGGACATCGGCGTGCTGGAGAAAGATCGGATGGCTGACGTGATTGCCGTCGAAGGCGATCCGCTGAGCGATGTGAAAGCGCTTCAGCAGGTCGCCTTCGTCATGAAAGACGGCGTCGTCATCAAAGGACCAACGCCGGTACGCAAGTAGTCGTCAGCGCACGGTCGTCGGCGGCGCCGACACGTTCACGGCAAACACGAATCGCTGCCCGTCGCGGCTGATGTTCCCGAGGTTGCCGCCGATCGGTCCCGGCAGCTTGAAGAGCATCTTGGGTGTGCCGACGGTGAACTTCGGCGACGTCGTCACATCGACCGACATCACCCAGAGATCGTTCGACTCGAGGTTGAGCCCGCGCCAGAACACTTCATTGCCGTTCCAATGCAGCATGGCGACGACGCCGTCTTTCGAGAGCCGCCATTTGCCATCGCCCGTCTCCGCGGACGCCGTCTTGAAGGGCCGGACATAGATCTCGCCCCGCTCGGGCTGCGCTTCGTCGGATCGATAGGCGATGAAGTTTCCGTCAGGAGAGATCCTGCCGATGGTGTTGAGGTACTCGTCGCGCAGCGTCTCGACCTCTTTGCGTGACTTCGGATCGCCGGACAACGGCACGGTGATGACGTACCCGCCGGCGTCGCAGATCAGCCATTTGCCGTCGGGTGTGATGTCGGAAGGCAACAGGGTCGCGCCAGGCGTGTACTGGAACACCAGCTCCTCGCCGCCGGTGCCGTCCGAGCGCCTGCGGTAGATCGGAAAGTCGCCGTTGCGGAATGACGAATAGTAAATGTAGGTGCCGTCAGGCGACCAGATGGCGGTCGCCTTCCCGTACGTATCGTTGGTGAGCCGGGTCGGTTTCCCCGTGGCGATCTCGATCGTCCAGTAATCGGCCTGGGCGGTCTGGACGTCGTTCTTCACCACCAGCAGCCGCATCCCGTCGGGAGAAAACGACGGCTGGCTGTAGAGGCCCGGCTCGCCGATCTTCTGGAGGACGTTTCCGGCGCGATCGAAGATCGTCAGCTGCTGCAGCTGCGGGCCACGCGGCGGCGGCACGACGAGGAAGCGCTCGCCATCGGCGCTGACCGCCCTGACAATTTCCGGGACGCTGCCCTGGGGCTTCCACAGGACCCTGCGGTTCGTGGACGAGAGCGACGGCGCGGTCGCGACGTCGACCACCATTACGGATCGATCGCGCGCGAGGAAATAGAGCTCCTTGCCGTCGCGCCGCCAGTAGGGGATGCCGATGGCGCCATCGGACACCTGCAACGGGCTGTCGGTTGCCGCGGGATCCGCGGACCGCACGAAGATCTCGCCCTTGTTCGTCTTGTCGACGACGGTGTAGGCGAGGAAGCGGCCGTCAGGCGAAAAGTGCGAACCGAACATCTGCAGCTCCGTCTTGGCGATCTCGGTCGCCTTCCGATCCGGCGCGCCTGCCAGCGGCAGCGTGTAGAGCGTGCCGCCCTTCATGTCGGAAAACGTAAAGGTCAGCGTCTTGCCGTCCGTGGACCAGTCGGAGAGAAAGATGAAGGCTCCGGGATTCTTCCAGACCAGTTCTTCGGCGCCCTGCCCGTTGGCCGGGCGCATGTAGATGCCTTCCTGGCCTTTGCGCATCGCGACGTAGGCGATCTTGCTGTTGTCCGGCGACCAGATCGGCGCCTGCACGAATTCCGTTCGCGCGCTCGTGGTGATCCGGGTGGTCGCGCCGCTCTTGATGTCGAGCACGAACACGTCGGCGCTCTCGTTCGGCAGATCCGCCTTCACGACCGCGACGCGCGTGCCATCCGGAGAGATGACGGCGCCCTGGTACATGGCGCGCTCACCGATCGGGCCCGCAACCCGCTTGCCCGTGCGGTCGTAGAACACGATCACGCTGGCGTTGTTCTCGAAGGTCTGCGCGTTGCGCTTGGCTCTCGCTTCGGCCGCCGCCTTGTCCGTGGCTTCTTTCGAGAGCTCCTGTGCCGCCGATCGGATCGGCAGGGCGAGTGACAGCGCGGCGATCGCGAACGCGATCGCCTTTCGATTCATGTTGTTCATAGGAACCTTCAGCAGTTCTGCGGACAGGCCGACACGACGCGGCCGCCCGGCAGGGTAATCGTCCGGATCAGACCCATCGGCGTTTTGTCGCGCGCGCGACTCAGCTCGATCTCGAAGCTCTTGCCGATGTTGCTCCCGAAATCGTCCTTGCCGATGTCGCGGATGCGGAACCACGTGGGCGACGGACCCTCGGCCTGCCAGGTCTCCATCGCGCCGCCGGCACCCTTCACGTCGACCGTGAGATAGATGTGAGGATTACGCCAGTCGACCTTCGACAGTGTTCCGGTCAGCGTCACGCGATCGTTGAAATCGAAGATCGCAGTCATGTTGTGATGGGCCATGACCGTGTGGGCGAGGGGCACGAGCGCAAATGCGAACGCAATCAGAATGCGCCGATTCATTGGAGCCCTCCTATGGAAGCAGGCCCCAAACATACAGCCTTCAGGGGATAAAGGCAATTGCCCGGCCGGCCCATCCCACCGTGAACCAGAGCGTCAGCGACAGGGCGGCCACGAGGAGAGAAACCGCCCGCGAGCGCGGTGCTGAATCGGGCGCGGCGAACCGGCGGAGCGCGAAAAACTGGAACAACATAGCCAGAATAAGCGCCGCCATCTTCACGCGAAACGGATTGCTGGCGAGGTACTTGGCCGGCGTGCCGATGAAGATGAGGGCGCCCGACAGCAGGACCACCACGAGGCCGCCGATCATCCACGGCCGCAACTCCCGTGCAAGCCAGGCAAGCGGCGAGTCTTTCAGCGCGACGCCCGCAAGCCGCAGATTCACGACCAGCACCGTTGCGAGCAGCATGGTGAGTCCCACCAGGTGCACGGATTGGGCAATCGGCATCCCGTACTGGCTGTCGCGGATCCAGACGATGATCGTCATTAAGACAACACTGCCATCAGAATTGGTAAGCCATCGTCCGGCCGCACACGATCACGCCGATCCACACAATCAGCGAGAGGACCGCGCAGGCTTTCGCGCCGGCCGGCGCACCGCCGGCCGTCCATTGCGGCATCTTCGGAAAGAACACGAGCTGGTAGACGGCGGCGTTGATGCCGAGCACCACGAGGAAGATCATCTTCGCGCGGAAGAACGGATTGCCGTACGCCCTGCCGGCGTGGCACATCAGGAGCAGGCCGCCGGTGATGAACATCACGGCGAAGCCGAGCTTCGACCAGCGCAGCATCTCTTTCATCACCGTCGCGGCGCGGCTCCCGGCGAGCGTCCAGCCGAGCAGATGCAGGTCGAAGATTACGATCATCCCGACCGACAACGGCAGCGCCAGGATGTGGCTGCCTTCGAGGATCGGGAACAGCCAGATCGATTCCGCGATCGCCACCGACACGGGCGCCTGCTCGAGCCACTGAAACCACTCAGCGACAGACATCGGTGGGCATTCTACGCTCAACGCCACAAAGAAGAGCTGCTACCCGGTATCTCGTTTGCACCTAAGGAGCTTGGAAGTTTGAACGATGATCCGGGCTGAACATCAATTTCCCTCAATCTGCCCGGGGTGTCGGCTCCCGGAGGGCATGCCGTACAAAGCCGAGACGATGATGAACGGCTCGGTGTGCATCCAGGTCCGTTGTCGCTCGTGTCGTCACGAGTGGCAGCTCGAGATGGAGCCGACTGAAGTGGCGTTCGCCGCGATCCCGGATCGTCGCAGTTATTCGCGCCGCCCTTGACGAGAGCGACGCTCTCTTCACACCACGGCGTTATCTCTGGCCGCTTCGCGGAACCACTGCGCGTTCATCTTCGGCGTGCGCTTCTGCGTCCTGAAGTCCACATGCACGGCGCGGGGAAACAATCCGCATCGGACTGGGGATTTTCCACCTGCCAGCCCGTATTCACCTTCGATTCCGCCGTGTCCGCCGGGCGTCACGCCGGTACAGCAAATGCTTCCTCCAAAGTGTTTATGGTGATGAGCGCCGAACGCTGGCGCCGATCCCTGCTCACGTGCGGGATTGTGGCGTCCGTCCTCTATGTCGCGATGACGCTGTTTGTCGGCCTGTTGTGGGAGGGCTACAGCGTCGTCTCCGGCGTCCCGAGCGAGCTCTCCGCCATCGGCGCGCCCACGAGACCGCTGTGGATCCGGCTCGGCGCGATCTACGCGGTCCTGATGATCGCTTTCGGATGGATGGTGTGGAAATCGGCGCCGCCCAACCGCGCCTTGCGAATCGTGGGAGCGCTGCTGATCGCACACACGGTGTTCGGGCAATTCTGGCCGCCCATGCACCAGCGCGCGGTGCTGGCCGCCGGCGGCGGCACGCTGACCGACACGCTGCACCTCTGGTGGGCCGGGGTCACCGTGATCTGTTTCATGCTGATGGTCGGGTTTGGCGCAGCCGCGCTCGGCAAGCGATTCCGCGTCTACTCGATCGCGACGATGGTGATCGTCGTCGGGTGTGGCCTGGTGACCGGCACCTATGCGTCACAGGTCCAGGCGAACTTGCCAACGCCGGGAGTCGGCGTGTGGGAGCGCATCAGCATCGCCACGTTCATGGCGTGGATCGCGGTGCTGGCGATCGCGCTCTTGCGCGCGCCGCACGCCGCGACGTCCCTCGATCGTCGGGCCGCATAGAGACACGACCCGCATTTCCGTGCGAGCGGCGTGATCGAAATGGAGCTGGCGCGCTAGAGGATCTCGAGCGAGTCGAGCCACGCCATCTGCAGCCTTTCGGAGTTCAGGGAAGGTTGTAGCGAACCTGCGTGAAGAACATGAACGAGCGCGCCGATGTCATGCCGTTCTGCGGCGTCGAGAGCGGCTCTCTCTTCAGCCATGACAACTGCACGTTGAACTGCGCCGATCCGCGATCGGGCGTCTTGACGATCTGATACGCGCCCGTCGCCGTCACTTCACGAATCGTGTGGTTGTTGGTGTTCGCCGATCCCGGAAAACCAAAGCCGATGAAGCGGCCGTCGCGATCGGTGGAGTAGTTGGCATCGGCGTTGACGCCGCTGTAGTAACCCGCAATCGACACACGATCGGTGATCGGCTGCTCGACGCCGGCGACCCACGACGTGGTGTCGACGAGGCTGATCGATCCGTCGCTCAGGAACACGGCATCGGGCACGAGGCCGCCGACGTAGCGTCCTAGTCCCGATCCGAATGCGCCCTGTCCGATGATCTTAGTTTTCGCCGCGGTGATGGCGGCATTGATGTTCGCGCCGCCGCCGGTGGCCTTGAAGTCCTCGTCGTATGGGGCGATCGTGTGACGGAACACGCGCACCACACCTCCGGCGTCGAGATGAAACGCCTTCACCGGCGAGAACGTGACGCGGGTCGAAAAGTCGGGCAGCAGGTTCGGCGCTCTCAACTCGTCGCCGCCGGTGTTGTATTGCGCGTCGATATCGGTGGCGCAGCATTGCGGCAGCGTGACGAGCCCTCTCCCGAGTTGCTGTTCGGGATTCTCGATCGACGCCGCCCAGTTGAAGCGCGATGACGGGCGCCACGTCACACGCAGTTGCGGCGCGCGATCCCAGATCATGCCGGCGACGTAATTCAGATCGACTGCCTGCGTCAGCTCGACATCCGCAGGCCACAGCGAGAGTTGATCCTTCGGCGCGGTCATCAGCGAGAACGCCTGGCCGGCGCCGAGAAAAAACGTCTGCCCGTATTGCACTTCCGCGAAGGCGAGCCGCAGCCGGAACCCCACGCCGGAGGTCGTCACCGCCACGTTGCCCGGCGTCGTGCCCGCGAAGTCCGCCTCCAGATATCCGGAGAGCCTCCGGAATCTCGGGCCTTGCGGATAGTCGGCATCGACGCGAAGCGACATCCGTGATTGCTGCGCGGTGAGGCGCGTTTCGCTGACGTTGCCTTGCACGACGTCTTCGTACGGAATGGTCGCGAACGCGGTGCCGACGCCGCCGCCGCTGTTGGTCGAGCGGTAAATGGCCATCAATCCGAGATAACCACCGATGCGCAGCTTTGCCGGCCCGGCCTCGATCGCGGGTCCTTCCGGCTTTTCCTTCGCGATTTCTTGCGTGGGATTGAGGGGACGCTGCTCCGGAGTCTGCTGGGCCAGAGCCGAAGATGCCGTCAGAAGCCACGCCGCACACACGAAGACCTGTCGAATCTTGCGCATACGCCTCCCGGGAATGCACGCTGGGAGAGCAAGACGTATGCCGTCAGAAGGCGCGGCGCTTCATCGGCCCCCAACCGCCAGTGCCCGCCATCGCCTGGATCGTCCCGATCAGGCCCCACCAGGCATTGAGCTGCCGATAGCCGACGTTCTCGAGCACCGCGGCGAGGCACAAGATCGCGAGGTCGCGGCCGCGCAGATAGCGGCGCGACGTGAAGTCGTTGAGAAAAACCGCCATCAGCGTGACCGCGGCGCCGAACAGGATCGACGCCGCGAGCAGCACGCGGTAATGGTGCCAGTTGAGGAAGCCGAAGATCACGGCCAGTGTGGTCACCGCGAAGCCGGTCATCTCGATCAACGGCGCGAGGCCCTCGAACGCCAGCATGTAGGGGAGCGCGATCATGCCGACCGTTCCGTAGCGGGGGTTGGCGATGATCCGGTGATGCCGCCAGAGCGATTGCAACAGTCCGCGCCGCCAGCGTTTTCGCTGCGAGCCGAGCGACGCGAAGTCCTCGGGCGCCTGCGTCCAGCATACCGGAACGGGAATGAAGCCGATCCGAAACGGCTGCCGCCTGGCGCGAAAGTGCTGTTGCAGCCGCAGCGTCAGATCCATGTCTTCGCCGATCGCCGTGACGCTGAACCCGCCGACCTCGATCACCGCGGCGCGGCGAAACAACCCGTAGGCGCCCGACACGATCGTGACGGCGTTGCCCGTCGCGCAGGCGAGCCGGAACATCAGGAAGCTGCGCATGTACTCGACGATCTGGAATCGCGCCAGCCAGCTGCGCGGCATGCTCGCCGCGATCACCCGGCCGCCGTCGATCGTGCAGCCGTTGGCGATCGCCACGTATCCGCCGGCAGCGACCGTGTTCGGATCTTCGATGAAGGGCAGCACGCCGCGGCTGAGCGCATCGGGCTCGAGCATCGTGTCCGCGTCGATGACCAGCACCAGCACGCCGGTGGCCGCGTTGATGCCGGCGTTCGACGCGTCGGACTTGCAGCCGGCGTTCTCCTTGTCGATGACGACGAGCGCCGGCTCTTCGATCGATCGGTAGACGCCGCGGACGCGCGCCGTTGGCAGCGGCTGCTCGAACGCGAGCGGCGCCGGCACCATCCGGAATGTCTGCAACAGCACGGCGAGCGTGTCGTCCGACGATCCATCGTTGACGATCACGATCTCGCGCGCCTCGTACTCCACCGCGAGCAGCGCGCGCACGTTCTGGACGATCGTCAGCGCTTCGTTGTGCGCCGGCACGACCAGCGAGACCGGCGGCGGCGAGGCAAATCGCGCCACCAGCGCCAGCGAGCGCACGTTGCGGCGCCGCCGGTATCGCCAGACGAAGCGCGCGGCCACCGCGCCCATCGCCATCTGCGACGCGTTCCAGGCCACGAAATACAGGCTGACGATCACGGAAAAGACTTCGATCGTGGAGATGAGGGTCACCCGCGCGCTCCCGCTTCCCATAACATCTGGCGCGCGAGCACGCCCGCAAGATCGGTGCGTTCGGCCTCGGCCTCGAGCGCGTGGCGGCCGGCGCCGCCCAGCGATTGCAGCGCGCGGGCCGCGCGCAACGCCACCGGCCAGGCGTCGTTCAGATGGCGCGCCAGCTGTGGCGCAACGGCGCCGGCGCCGGCAGTCCAGCCATGCAGCGCGCCGGCGGCCATCGCCCTCACGTCCACGTCGTCGCTGTTCAGCGCGGCGATGACCAGCGGCGCGACCTGCTCGTCCAGGCCGACGCGCCCCAGTGCTTCGATTGCCGCGGCGCGAACCGGCGGCTGCGGATCGGCCGTCCACTCGCGCAGGATCGGGCGCGACCGCGCGGTGCCCAGGAAACCGAGCGCCTTGGCATAGTTGAGACGGTGATCCGGATCGACCTGCGACAGCTCGATCAGGAACTCTTCGCATTGGGGTCCGAACGCCATTAGCGCCGCCGCGCGGCGTCCGCGCTGCAGCGTCGTGTCGTGCAGGCGCACGACAATCGCCTGCAGCGTCGAGCGATCGTGGAGGTCGGCCAGCGCGTCGAGGGCGGCGTTACGCACCTCCGGATTCGCATCGTCGAGCGACGCGACCATCTCGCGGACGCGGTCCTGGTACTCGATCAGTCCAAGCGCCTGCAGCGCCACGGCGCGCCGCCACCACCAGCGGCTGCGCAGCCACCGATCGGCGAGGGCGACGAGCCGCATCGCGCGCATGATCGTGCGCGTCGCGGCGATGCGATCGGGACTGCGATCGTCGACGAGAGGGAAGAGGAGCAGTCGCGCCAATGCGATGCGGTAGCGCGACGGGCTGCGCCCGAGCTGATCGCGCGCGGCGGCGTCGCCGGCCAGCGCGCGGTCGATGAGCGGACCGTAGTGGCGCTTCAACCGCCGCACCCGGGCATCGTCGGCGGCGAGCGCCACGCGTTGAACGATCACCGCGATCGCCATCGCGGCGGCGATCGCGACGCCCGCCGCCACTGCCCAAACTGCGGCCCGCTCGACGTCGGGCAGCGCGCCGATCATGGGATGGCCTGAATCACGGTGAAGGTGAACCGATCGACCGGGCGGTTGTTCGATCGCCCCTGATGTTCCCAGGCGAGCGTGAGCCTGGTCAGCGACGGCGCGTCGATGCGTACGGCGGCGCCCAACGTCGTCTTGTCAAGCGTGAACAGGCGATCGACGGTCAACTCATCGAAGCTCTCGATGCCGTACGCGAACGCGCCCTGCAACGCGATCCGCCGCCACGCCTGCCACGTCGGCCGGATCACCACGGAGTGATCGAGGTTCGATCGGGCGACCGGGTCGAACGTCGAGCGCGACACGGTATAGCGCGCATCCACCCGCCAGGGTTCGCGGTCCCACGCGAACTGCGGCGAGAGCGCCGTCAGGTTCGAGGTGTTGAAGATCATCCGGCGGACGCTGCCGCCGATTTCGAACATGCCGTGGTAATGCATCGCCTCGGCGGAGAAGTCGAGCGTCGCCAGCGCGGCGTTGTTGGCGCCTCCGCTCACGTGCATCGCGGCGGTCGTCGCCCGCCCGACGCGGAGCACGACGCCGCCGCCGGCGATCGCGTCCGAATAGCTGGGACCTTGCTGCGTGCGAGCGCTGACTTCGACGTGCGTCCGACGGGTGGCGCGAATGCTGCCGAGCAGCGTGTACGCCTGGACGACGTTATCGAACTGATCGGTCTGCCGGAACAGCTCGAATCCGATCCAGTGCCCGTAGGTGCGCGCCACGTTTTCGAATCCCAGCGCCACGTCCGCATCGTCCGGCGAGAGCGCTCTGGCGCGGCGAAAATATTCGAGCGCCTTGTCGTCGTCGCCGCTCCGTCTGTATGCGCGGGCAAGCGCGGCGAACAGATCGGCGTTCTGACCGGCGTCCTGCTCGGTTGCGATAAGCAGGTCGAGTGCTTCCGTCCATCCACCGGTTCGCGTCAGCACGTTGGCGAGTCCGATGCGCGCGTCGACGTTCGCTGGGTGATCTCGCAGGACCGATCGAAATAGCGCTTCTGCGTCGGCCGTACGTCCCAGCCGCAGCGAGAGGATCGCGACCCACAGCCTGGCCTCGACGTCGGCGGGGTTGGCCTCGACGACGCGCTCGAAGAGCGCGATGGCTTCGGCGTTGCGGCCGGCGCGCGCGAGCTCCTCGGCGTGCGCGCGATCGGCCGGCGCTGCCTGCAAGACGGCGATGAGGATGATCGCGGCGAATTCCACTCCTCGATTCTTCCCTTCAGAAGGTCCAGATCACCACCGGCATCACGAGGTTGTCTTGCTCTCCCTCGATGCCGTACTTGCCGTGCCAGTACACCCATCGCGCGCCGGCCTGGAGCACGCCGGGCTTGTGCCAGAAGCGCGAGAGATCGAGTTTGAGCGCGGGTTGAGTCAGGAACTGGGCCGCGCACTCGCCGTGCTTCCCGATCACGTCGAAGAAGCCGTCGAAGCTGAAGACGCCGTTGCCGACACTGAACGGCAGCGACCACGACGGCGTCACCTGGAACGTCGTGGATCCGCAGCTGGTGAGGTGTCCTTCGAAGCGTCCGCGATCGATGTAGGCGTACGCACCGATTGACAGGGCGCGGAACCGCGGCACGTTCAAGTCGATCGTGATGCCCGGCAGCACGACGAAGGGCGCCGGTCCGGTGCTCCTGACGCCGGTGGCGAGTCCGAGCGTAATGCCGACGTCACGAATCAGCGTCTTCGACGGCCCCTCGCCGAACACCTTGCCCAGGCTCATCGACGGGTAGAACTCGGCGTAGACCTCTTTCGCATTTGCGTCCGCCTCGCTCCACGAGCGGAGCACATCGACGAAGAGGTAGCTGTTGCCCCAACTCCAACCTGAGATGTTCTCGAAGGTGATGTCGCTCTTGGGCACGTGCTCGAGGATGCCGGGCTCGTTGAAGCTCCATCCATAGGCGACTTGAACATCGGAGATGCTGAAGTTCGTGCTCTGCGCACGCGCGGGCACGCAGGCAGCGACGAGAACGAGGACGGTCAGATAGACGAGCCTCACTGCTTCATCAGGCCCCTTTTGGCCGTGCGACCCCCGAAATGCCGGAGGCGCGCGAAGCGCTAACCACAACGATCCTCATGAGATCGCAAGAAACTCCGGGCGAACAGCGGACGCTAACGCGGAATAGCAGGACGCGTGCCGTTTGCTCAGCTGCATCTCATGCTAGAAATGGCTCCATGACGACGACGCTCTTGCTTCGCATCGCATCGGTCATTTCGCTGCTCTTTACCCTCGGTCACACCTTGGGTGGCAGGAAGAAGTGGTCGCCGATGGGCGAGAACGACGTGCTCAAGGCCATGACGGCCGTTCGCTTCGACACCATGGCCGTCCGGCGCTCGTATCTGGACTTCTTCATGGGTTTCGGATGGTTGCTGAGCGTCCTGATGTTGATGCAGACGGTGCTGCTCTGGCAGCTGGCCTCGCTGGCCGATCCGGATCCGGCACGCGCGCGCCCGATGATCGCGGTCTTCGCCCTGGCAACGCTGGCGAGCGGCGTGATTGCCTGGCGGTTTATCTTTTGGATACCGGCGCTCTTCTCGGCTGTATTGGCGCTCGTCCTGGCGGCCGCGTACTTCGTGGCGCGTTAGCGATGCCCGCTCATGGATGGATTTTCTCGTGCCTCTCCAGCATCCCGATGAAGTGCTCGATCCGCCGGGCGCGGGTCTCCGCCTTCTTCGCGGTTTGAATCCTGAAGAGGATCGCGTAGCGGTTGGCGCTGTTCAGCGTGTCGAAGAAGCTCTTCGCCTTCCTGTTCTTCGCCATCGCGGCCAGAAAATCTTCGGGCATGGTGGAACCCTTCGCCGACTGGTAGGCATTCTCCCACCGCCCGTTCCGCTTCGCGTTCTCGATCGCCCTCAGCCCGGCCGGCTTCATCCGCCCGCTCGCGATGAGCTGCTCCGCCTTCTCCGTGTTGATCTTCGACCAGATGCTTCGGGCTCCGCGCGGCGTGAATTTCTGCAGCCACGCCTCCGAGTCGTGGGCCCGCTTCTGTCCGTCGATCCAGCCGTGGCAGAGCGCCGCCTCGAGCGCCTCCGCGTACGAGACCGATGCCAGGGCGCTCCCTTTTTTCGCGATCATCAGCCACACGCCGGGTGAGGACTCATGATGGCCCGTCAGCCATCGCTCCCACTCCTTCATCCCCTTCATGTGAAGAATGGGAAGTTTCGCGCGCGTTGTCGATTTCACTGGATGTGTCCGGTTTTCAAATAACGCTAAACTATTATTTCTCGGGCGCGCGTAATACCAATTCCGTCGAGCATGTCCTATGAACCGGGCATTGAAATCAGTGGCGGCGGTCATGACCGGTGCAGTGGCCGTTCTGTCGGGATCGGTGCGATCATCGGCGCAGGCGACCGTAGACGCGGACAACAACTACCCGAATGTTGGCGCGATCATGGTTTGGCGCGTCGACGATTCCGGAAAGCCCATCGAGTTGCGTGGCTTCGCAAGCGGCACACTGATTCGTCCGCAGGTCATGATCACGGCCGGTCACTTCACCGCCCCGGTGAAGGCACTGGGTGAGATACCACCAACGATTCGTCTATTCGCGAGCTTCAGTGCAGCGGATGCGCGGGTTCCGGCGACATGGATTCCGGTGATCGCCGCGGCCACTCATCCATCGATGCCGCACTGCCCGCCGCCGCCGCAATGCGATCCGACCGACGAGGTCCTGGTCGCTCCACTTGAACCGGGCATTGCCGACGTCGGACTCGTGTTCCTCGAACATGCGCCGGCGACCATTGAGCCGGCGGTGCTCGCCGCGCCCGGCACGCTCGAGCGATCCGAGGGTGCTCGTACCGTGATCGTCGGATATGGCACCACAACACCGCGAGGATCGAGCCTGCCGGTGGACATCTCGGCGTGGGACGGTAAGCGGCGGGTCAGGTCCTCGCCTCTGCGGAAGGTCGTCGATGAAACCTGGGGACTTTGGTCAATACCGAGCTATGTGTGTTCCGGCGACTCCGGCGGTGGCATTTTCCTGACCGCTCGATCCAACCGTGCCGGTGAGCGACTCGTCGCCAACGTCAGCGATGGCGGCAAGGACTGCCGCCGCCATAACAACAACAACCGCCTTGACACGCGCGCGATTCAGACGTGGATAGACGACACGGTGAAGGCCAATCGGCAGCCGTGACCGGCGTTGCCGACTTCTTCGAAATAACGCTAAACTGTTGATTCTGCTCGAACGGAGAGATGTCCGAGTGGTTTAAGGAGCACGCTTGGAAAGCGTGTGTACGGGAAACCGTACCAAGGGTTCGAATCCCTTTCTCTCCGCCAGCCTTTGCTCGGCTGCGCCGAGCTACGGCTGGCGTCGAGAAAGGATTCAGCGGCGCGGCCATCGCCTTCGGCTCGGCCTAGCGGCGTCGAATCCCTTTCTCTCCATTCCGGTCACATAGGTGACGTTTCATTCCGGGCACATGGGTAACACTTTCGGCTGAAACATCAAGGCTGCGCGACAGCGATCACCGTCATCTTGAGTGCCTTGGGATCGGTGATATCGACCGACCCGGTGATCGCCAGGAGTCCGGTAGGACCCGTCTTGGATCGTGCGCGCAAATCGTCGTAGAGATGCAACTGCTGGCCAGAGCCAGGTTGAAGCGTCAGTCGTTCTTTCGATCCAGCGACTTCAAATGTGATCGAGCTCGCTGAAGTCGAGACCGTGCCAACGGCAACAACCTGCGCCTCCTTCGTTACGAAGCCGTTATTCCGGATCACTTCGCGAAGTCGCGCGAGCGTCACAGTGTTGCCCGGCTTCAAATCAAGCACGGTGAGACCTTCGTTGAGGCTCACGCGCACCGACGACACACCCGTCACTTTCTGCATGGCCACGCGCACGGCGTGGGCGCAGGTCTCTCAATCCATCCCGAGCGTCTTCATCTCCACATGTCTCAGCTCGGCATAGGCGGATGAACTGACGGCTGCAGAAAGCGCGAGAGCGAGAATGAGATGCGTGACCTTCATGACAACTCCTATCTGAACCAAAAGTAACTGAAATTGATCGCCACCCGCGTTCGTTCGCGAGCGAAATCCGCATCCTGATAGGCGGCCCATTGGAGCCCGCCCGAGAGGGCCATCGCCTTGTAGACCAGCAATGACGTTGGACCGATGAACAACGTGCGCGGTGGCGCGGTGAGACGAGCGTCGGTCGATCGGCTGGCCTGGCGATCCTCGAATGTCGATTCGACAAAGAACCGAAGGTCAGGTCGTCCGGTTCTTTCCCGGAATGCCGCCGGGCGATATCCGTAAACCATGGTCAGCGTGCGCGAATCGCCCAGGCGTTCGCCGTCTCGCGGAAAGTAATGCTGAATCGCACCGCCAAACCATACGTAATGGCTTCTTCCTGCATAGCCAGTGGCTGCCGAAACGACCAGCGAGCCGCCGGCCGAGACGCCGAAACGAGTGCGCTCGAGTGGGATCGTCCCGCCGACATAGACGGTGCTTTCGCGGCGGCCGCCGATGCCAACCGGCGTGCGATGGAAACGATAGCCAATCAGGCTTTCGATTTCGCGATCGTTCGACATCGCGTTCATCATCCGCGCCGGCGCCAGAGTGTTCTCCGACATCACTTCCGGAATCGACGCCGACACTTGCAGTACCTCGGTGATGCCGAACGTGACCATCGCCTTCAGCATTTGCTCGTGCCTCGCTTCGTCGCCGAAGCGCATCGTCCACGCCTGATCGAGGCTCCACGCGCCGCGGCCCAACGTTGGAGTGGCGGCACCAAAAACAGGACCATGCCCGGACGCCTGTGCGCCTCGAGAGAGCAGCACTGCCGAAATAAGGCACAGCAAGATCGAGCGGACGTTGATCATTGGCGCGCCAGCCACCATTGCGCGCCGTATGTCATGACGAGCGCAACGCCGAAGATCCAGACGGAAATCCAGAACATGGTCCGATTGAATCGCGACGTTCGACTGTCGACGTGACAGACGTCACCCGGTGCAC